>OLQV01000004.1_pt1 | contig 255237 bp, 227 predicted proteins | sample 1672371 | NCBI WGS metagenome assembly OLQV01 (sample SAMEA3136676, study PRJEB25190) | human gut metagenome
TGTACTCTTGTGAACAGCTCTGTACTCTTGTGAACAGCTCTGTACTCTTGTGAACAGCTCTGTACTCTTGTGAACGCATATGAACAGTTGTGAACGCACCAATTCAAACGAATTGGTGCTATATATAATTAAAATTATATATTATAATTTTAAAATATAATTACCTAGCCTATCACATTTTGTTTTGAAAATTTAATATAATGGATCACTTCTTAATTTTAATTTAGTTAGTTACAATTTGTAACCATCTTATTTTTTTATCTATGTTTTAATAGCTTTTATTCAAATATTTTTTACTTTGCTTCAATTTCTAATTCATCTTTATATTCATAATTTAGTCTGTTTTGTTTAGTAATTACACTTTCTCCTAAATTTTTTCTATGTTCTCTTTTGCAATTTTTGCTGTCATACCAGACCATTCTTTATAAATTTCATTAGTTAATATAACATATTCTTTTCCATCAGTTATACCACCATTTTGCCAAATATCAGTTAACTCTTTTCTATCTTAAATTTCTTAATCCATTTTTCATCATAACCTTTAGCACGATATATATCTACAGTTCTTTGAGCAACAATGGATAGTTCAAATACTTCCTCAATTCTTTCACTTCCAAGTTTTGAAAGCCATACTTTTATTGGCTTTCGAATTTTACTAGGAATAGATTCAATTATTCTAAACATGCCCTCGATATCAACAACATCTGTAAGTTGATATTTTCCTTCTTGTGCCTTTAATTTCAACTGTCCGATTTTTTCGGACACTTCATTTTCTTCTTATTTTAGTTTGCTTTTTATATACTTTTTTACACAACTTGTAACTAGTTTTAAGTCCATTCTAGTTTTAGATCTTATAATATCACATATAGATCTTTCAATGTCATACACTTTTATAGTATTACCCATAGGCGTTTCTATTTCAGTAAGACCAAACTTTTAAATATCTTTATCAACATAAATACTTTTTTATAATACCCTTATCTTGTATAATTGATAAATACATTCTATGTAAATCAAACATATCAAGTTCTTTAGAAGTAATATATCCTTTATTTTTTTTCATAAGTTCTTTAATAATTTCAATATTACTTTTATCTTGAAATTCTTTCATAGTTATTTTTTTCATTTAATACCTTTTTTGCAACTATACTACCATATAATTTCAAAAATAGTGCAAGTCAATTTTACAACAGTAAATGCAAAAATACCTAGTATCCATTAAGAACACTAGGCATTGAATGACTTAGAGCTTCTAAAGTATTCTAAGTACCACTCAATTATATTATATTATTATATGTTTAATCCTGGCTTTTATTCACTGGAAAACCCATTATATTAAGCACATCATTAATATCAACAGAATTTAAACTATGTTCCAAATTAGATATTTCCTTATTAATTTCACTTTTAAAAATAGTAGCATACTCTGAACTTAGTAATTTTTCCATACACTTTATCATCATATATAAATTAGTTGATTTATCTTCGCTTGCATACTTCTTATCAATCAATTTGAACTTAATATATTACTTCTAAAACTATAAATTCTATCCATATGGGCACTTATATTACGAATAAATGTTAAATTCTTTAAAATTTGCTTTAATACATTATCAGATAATTTAAATTTTTTTGCAATTGCTTGACGATCAGATTGTTCAAGCAATCCATAATATCTACTTAATAACCCAAATGTCAAAACTTTTGTTAAAACAAATGGTGGGATAAATCCATATTTATCTTTATAATGTGTAATAGCACTGTGAGCTTTATAGTCATCTTCAATCTGATGATTTATTTTTAAAATAAGTTCTTTTCTATTATCTATACTTGCATTATTATCCAACTTTTCTTCATCTAAATAAGATTCTAAGCCATAATGAAATGCAACTTGATTTGCTATTAGTGCCTTTATATTTGTTTCAATTTCTAAAGTATATTTTAGAAATATATATTTTAAATTTTTATCAAATTGATATAGAGAGTAAATTTCTTCAAAAGTAACATCAGGCTTATAACAATTTTCTTTATTCGAATCTTTAAAAATATTTTTATAACTATTTACAATAGAATAATATGAATACTTGTCTATTATAGATAAAGCTTCTTTTTTGTTTATAACTCTAACATTTTTAGATTCTAAATACTCAATTAATTCTTTATTGCTTTTGTATTCTTTCATTGTCAGCCCCCAAAAAAATGACTCAGGGCTTCTAAAGTTTCCTGAGTACCACTCGACATAAACTATATCATTTTAATTTATATTTGTCAATAAAAAATTTCTATGTCTACAGGATAAACGGTTACAGTTCAGTCAAGACATTAGAAAATAAGTGAGTTTTTTTGGAAATAAAATTTAATTAAACTATAACAATTAAAAAAGTCTCCAATAGGAGACGCACTTAATTAAGTGAAAATCCACATTTCTGTGCACTAATTGAATGTAATTTAATTATACTACTTTTATACTGAATGTCAATTAGAGTATAGAAAATTTAATTCATTATATACTAAATATATATATAACTTTTTTTTGTACTAATTTTTACTTTGTTTCAATTTCTAATTCATCTTTATATTCATAATTTAGTCGGTTTTGTTTAATAATTACACTTTCTCCTAAATTTTTTTCTATGTCTTCTCTTGCAACTTTTGCTGCATGACCACCCATTCTAGCAACTTCTTTATTTTGATCTAAACCTTGTGGTTTATGTTTTTCAGCAAGTCTTTTTGCAGTTTCTTCGGATAAATCAGTTAATATTAGTTCAAGATTATCCATATTATCCCTTAAAGATTCTTTACGAAGACCTTTATATTCTTTATATTCTTTTGCTGTCATACCAGACCATTCTTTATAGATTTCATTAGTTAGTATAGCATATTCTTTTCCATCAGTTATACCACCCTCTTGCCAAACATCAGTTAACTGTTTTCTATCTTGAATTCCTTTTAATCTTTTTGCAATCCATTTTTCATCATAACCTTTAGCACGATATATATCTACAGCTCTTTGAGCGGCAATAGATGGATCAAATACTTCATCAATTCTTTCACTTCCAAGTTTTGCAAGCCATTGTTTTATTGGCTCAGCATTTTTACTAGGAATAGATTCAATTATTCTAAACATACCCTCAATATCAACAACATCTGTAGCTCTATATTTACCATCTTGAGCTTTCAATTTCAACTGGTGACAATTTGTCACCGTTTCATTTCCTTCTTCTTTTAACCTTTGTTTTAATTTATTCCAATACTTTCTAGGGTTATCACTTTCTGATATTACCCCAACTATATCAACAACACTAATATAATATTTTTCTTTTTCCTTATCCCATACAGTTCTTATTGTTTCATTATTAAAAATTTTATTAATTAAATGCATTTTATCTTGATTCATTTTTAACCTCCCATTTCCTTTAGAATTTAGATAATTTTTATTTACGACAGCAAATCAATATAATTCATTACCACCTTCTTTATACCAAACTTTTCAGCATACAAATATAGCTTAACAAAATCTTTGTCTTTTCTTTTTATATACTTTTTTACACAACTTTTAACTAGATTAAAGTCCATTCTATTTTTAGATCTAATAATATCACATATACATCTTTCAATATCATATACTTTTATTTTATTACCCATAGGTGTTTCTATTTCAGTAAGACCAAGTTCATAAATATCATTATTAACATAAAATACATTATGTTTTCTTAAATGAGTACTATTATAACTTTTTTTTACTGTTATGTCATACACACAATTTGGTGATTTTGTAGATAAACCATGAAAATATAAAGCTGTCATATGTGAAAATATTGCATTAGGCATACTTAATCCAAAAATATAATAATTATCTTTTTTAATATTAACATCAATATAAATACCTGGTGCAACTTTTTTTATAATACCCTTATCTTGCATAATTGATAAATACATTCTATGTAAATCAAACATATCAAGTTCTTTAGAAGTAATATATCCTTTATTTTTTTTCATAAGTTCTTTAATAATTTCAATATTACTTTTATCTTGAAATTCTTTCATAGTTATTTTTTTCATTTAATATCACCTTTGACTTTCTTACTACCAATATAACATTATCAAGTGATTAAGTCAATATAAATTTTTATTTTTAATTTCAAATAAAAAAAGCAGAAATTAATCTGCTCAAAAGTTAATATACTAATTATTTTCTTTAATAATCTCTAATGCTTTATGCATTGTCATATCATATTTAACTACATCAATAGTTCCATATGCTTTAATTAATTCATCAACTGTAATACCATAGTTTTCAGCCATTTCTTTTGCTTTAGCATCAACTTCTTCTTTAGTAAAGTCAATATTTTCTTTTTTAGCAACTTCTTCGATTAAATAACGACATTTAACTCTTTTTGTAGCTTCACCTTCCATTTTTTTATGAAGTCCTTCTTCAGTATCACCAGTAAGTTCAAAATATTTATTCATATCTAAACCTTGCATTTTAAGTTGTCTTTCATATTCGTGGATCATTCTATGAATTTCATCATCAACGATTTCTTCGTTAAGTTCAATTTTCATATTTTCCATTGCTTTATCTAAAACTTTATCTAAATGAATATCATCAAGTTTAGCTTGTTCTTCTTTTTGAAGTTCATCTTTTACTTTATTTTCTAATTCTTCTTTAGTTTTGATATCTTCATATCCTAAATCTTTAAAGAATTCTTCATTAATTTCTGGTAAAACTCTTACTTTTACTTCATTAACTTTTACTTCGAATACTACATCTTTTCCTTTAAGATTTTCTACATAATCCTCAGGGAATTTAAGATTTAAAGTAACGATATCACCAGTTTTATGACCAACTAAGCCTTCCTCAAAACCTGGAATAAATGAATGAGTTCCAATCTCAAGTGAATAGTTTTCAGCACTTCCACCCTCTAAAGGCTCTCCATCAACAGTTCCTTTGAAATCGATTACAGCAGTATTACCATCTTCAATAATACCATCTTCTTTAACAATTAAATCAGCAAATTTATCTTGCAATTTTTTAATTTCTTCATCAATTTCTTTTTTACTTACTTTAGCTTCTTCTTTTTTAATTCCTAAATTTTTATAATCTCCTAAAGTAATTTCTGGTTTAGTTATAATAGTAAATTTAAATTCTATTTCTTTTGCAGAAATATTTTTAATATCTACTTTTGGTTCAATAACTGGATTAATATCTTTATTATCCTCTAAAGCTTTTTTATAACCAACTGCTACTGCTTCATCAACAGCATCCATATAAAGACTTTCAATACCAAATCTTTTGATAAATATATCTTTTGGACAAGCTCCCTTTCTAAAACCATCTACTTTAGTTTCCTTAACTTTTTTCTTAAATGCATCATCTAAGCATTTTTCCCATTCAGTAGTAAGTTTAATTTCAATTTCATGTACATTTTTCATTTATATTTCTCTCCTTTTTTCTTTCCATATTATATAATAAATAAACTCTTTTTACAAGAACAATCTCATCTTCGTGGCATATTTTTGAGATATTCACTTTTAATATAATCATCAGTTATATGTGTATATATTTCTGTTGAGGATAATGATGCATGTCCTAAAAGTTCTTGGACGCTTTTTAAAGGACATCCATTTGAAAGCATGTGTGTAGCAAAAGTATGTCTAAATGTATGTGGTGAAACATGAACTTTTAAACATGCTTTATCTATAACATTTTTTATTATAAGTTCAATTCCCCTTACAGTAATTTCTTTCCCTTTATTATTAAGAACTAAATAATCATTATTAAAACCTCTGTTTTCTAAATATTTATTTATAGCTATAAGTGAATGATTATTAAAAAATACTATTCTTTCTTTACTACCTTTTCCCATTACTTTAATACTTTTTTCACTAAAATTTATATCTTTTATTTTAATATTTTTTAGTTCACTAACTCTTATTCCAGTTGCATATAATAGTTCTATAATCATTTTATTTCTAATAAATAAAGCATCTGTTTCTTCGATTGAATCAATTACTTTTCTAATATCTTCATAACTTAAAAAAGTTGGTAATTTTTTTTCTAATTTAGGATTACTAATTAATTTAAAATAATTTACTTCAATCATTTTATTATCTAATAAATAGTTATAAAAACATCTTAATGAACTTAATATAGCACTTATACTTTTATTAGATAAATTATCTATTTTTTTTAGATAATCTATTATTATATCTTTATTAATATTTAAATAATCTATTTTATTTTCATCACAATAAAATAGAAATTTTTTTACATGAATTATATATTCTTTTATTGTATAATTTGAATAATTAAGTTCATATTTTAAATATTCTTCATATCTTTCTATCATATCTTATCCTTTACCACTATATTATATAAAATATAATGATTTATTTCAATTAATTCAAATAGATATTTTTATTAGTTTTATAAGGTTCTTAAATTGTATTTCTTACCAACTTCAAAATAAATAAGAACTTTATTTCTTTCTTTAGAATAATCTTATACACTTTCATAGACTTCATTTTTTAATAACATTTCTAACTTGTTATCTTAAATTCTCTTGCAAATATTCTTTCATCCGAGCAGTACTCAATTACATATTTATTATTTCTAGCACATATAATTATGCCAATAGTTTTATCGTGGTAAGGTTTCTTAATAACTTTATCAACATAATTCATATAAACTTCAATCTGACCTATATGTTCTTTTTTTAGTTCAGTTACTTTAAGTTCTATAACAACGTAACAGTTATATTCTATATTAAATAAAAGTAAATCTATGTAATTATAATTACTTCCTATTTTAATTTTATATTCATTTCCAATATAACTAAAACTATTTCCTAACTGTTTTAAAAAGTTATCTAGGTTATTAAGTATAGCTTCCTTAAGTGCATACTCAGTTAACTTTTCCTTATCAAATTCACTCTTAATAAATATTGGATCTGGTACTAAATCAGGTAATTTTAGTTCTTCGTTTGTAATTAATTTATTTTTAGTTTCTTTACCTAGTCTTTCATACTCATTTGATCTAATTTTATTTCTTAAATCATTTCTACTTAAGCTTTGTTTTTTACAAATATCAATGTAATAATTTATTTTATTAATATCATTTAACGCCAAAAGTTCTGTATAGTGACTCCAGGTCAAAACGGTCGCCGATGGCGACCATTTGTTGTCTTTAAAAACATTATAAAACTGTCTATTTCTTCGTAATGTTCTAACATTATATTTCTTGCCCACTTCATTAACTAATTTTTCTGCATACTTTCCTATAATATCATTACCATATTTTTTACCAACCTCGCTTAAAAGTTTACCTACTTCAAAATAAGTTAGAACTTTATTTCTTTCTTTAGAATAATCTTTTACACTTTCATATACTTCATTTTTTAATAATGTTTCTTTGATTTTGTCATAATAATTTATCATTTAAACACTTTCTTTCTATTTTAAATTCTCTTGCAAATATTTTTTCATCCGAGCAGTACTCAATTACATATTTATTATTTCTAGCACATATAATAATTCCAATAGTTTTATCATCAGATACATCTTTAACATTCTTATCAATATAATTCATATAAATCTGAATTTGACCTATATGTTCTTTCTTAAGTTCAGTTACTTTTAATTCAATAACTACAAAGCACTTATATTTAAAGTTATACAAAAGTAAATCTATGTAATTATAATTACTTCCTATTTTAATTTTATATTCATTTCCAATATAACTAAAACTATTTCCTAACTGTTTTAAAAAGTTATCTAGGTTATTAAGTATAGCTTCCTTAAGTGCATACTCAGTTAACTTTTCCTTATCAAATTCACTCTTAATAAATATTGGATCTGGTACTAAATCAGGTAATTTTAGTTCTTCGTTTGTAATTAATTTATTTTTAGTTTCTTCGCCTAGCCTTTCATACTCTTTGGATTTAATAATTTTTTTTAGTTCTCTTACACCAAAATTTCGTTGCTCACATATTTTAATATAATAATTAATCTCATCAATATTTTTTAATGATAAAAGTTCTCTATAGTGACTCCAGGTCAAAATTGAACACAGTGTGTACAATTTTTTGTTACTAAATATTTCATAAAATTTTCTCATATTATATAAAGTCCTCAAATTATATTTTTTGCCCACTTCGTTAACTAATTTTTCTGCATATTGTCCAATAATGTTTTTACCATACTCTTTTCCTGCCTCACTTAAAAGTTTACCTACTTCAAAATAAGTTAGAACTTTATTTCTTTCTTTAGAATAATCTTTAACCTTTGCATAAATCTCATTTTTTAATAATTTTTCTTTGATTTTGTCATAATAATTTACCATTTAAACACTTCCTTTCTATTTTTAAAACCGCAAAAAAAGATGCTTTCGCATCTCAACAAAACTTTCAATTATAAAATAAATTAAAACTAAAAAATTAATAACTCACGAGTTAATAATATCAATATTTTCTAAATTAATCAATAGTAAAAAATAAAAATAACCCAAACCTTTTTACATAGAAATAATACTTTATAAATTTTTTTAGTTACGTATTTATATTTATACTTTCAAAAAAGTTAAATATCTTATCATAATTTTTTAAGTCTTTATCAAGTATGTTATTTAATAAATTAGTTAGTTTTTCTTTCTTTTTATATTTATCATAATAATAATTTGCAATTTTTTTATATAAGTCATATATTTCATCATTACCTAATACTTTTAAGATATCATCACCCATAATTATATAGCTAATTTCTTTTTTCCTAAGTTCCTCGAATACTTTATTAGAAACACTTAATGAAAATGATAAACTATCATTTGTTAATCTATAATTCATAATATGCCAAAGTATTATTGCATCTTCATTAAATGTTTTATAAAAAACTCCCTCTTTTATAAGAACAATATATTTATTATTATCTTTTTTTAAACTTTCATATTTTTCAATTGATTTCATTTTAAAACTTTCTCCTTTTAGTTTTAGATATCCATTATAACTTCCTAAAGATGAATAATATTTAATTAAATCTTTTTTATATAAATATTCAAGTTTCTTTTTAATTTTTTTGCTGTTTCCTTTTTTCAATAATACATGAAATTTATTGTTAATTATCTTATACTTATACTCTAAAAAATTAATTCCATAATTTAAATTATATAAATTGCTTTTAGGATTAACCTTTAATCCTAGAGATGCTATTTTCACATTAATATTTTCTAGTAATTTTATTAAATACATTTTATCGTGAGAAAGGAAAACAAAATCATCCATGTAACGAATATAATAACGACACTTTAATTTTTCTTTTATATAATGATCCAAATTATTTAAAAAATATATTGCAAAAAATTGGGCAGTCATTGCTCCAAGGCCTAAACCTATATCATAATTATAAATAGGCATTTTTACATTATTTTCTTTATTTAATCTTTCAATTGTTTCATTTACATATGTTTTATTACTTTCATTTAATATTATTTTAATTAAATTAATTACATTTTCATCAGTTATATCTTTTTTTAAAAATTCAACTAATATATTATGATCTATATTATAAAAATATTTACTTATATCTATTTTAAGTACATATATATCTTTATATTTATCAATCATTCTTAAATTATTAATATATTTTACCATTAACTTTTTAGCATAACTAGTTCCCTTATTTACCCTAGTTGCGACATTACTATCTATTAAATTACTTTCTAAATATGGAAGTAAATAATATTTACTAACAAAATGATTAACTATTTTATCAGTAATACATTGACTCATAACAATTCTAGGTTTAGGTTCAAAAATCATAAATATTGTATATTTATATGGAATATAAGTTTTATTATATAATGAAGTATATATATTATAAATGTTTGTATTCAAATTAAGTTCAAACTTATTAATTGCCTTTTTATTTTTACATGTTTTTTTAATTATTTTATAACAATTTAATAAATTATTAAAACTTAAATTTTTATAATAAATATTATCTACTTTCTTTTTCAATATTACTTCTCCATGCAAAAGTCATATTCTTAATATCTGTAAGTAAACCAATTCCCCTTATTATATGTTTTTCATTTTTTTTATTATATTTTAATATACTACGAAATAAATTATCTATTAAACTAATACTTACAATCATTTCATTAATATATTTACTACGTATATTACCTTTATTATATATTGCTTCATATAAATATTTTTGTAAATTATAGATTTCATCAAGTAAATGTATACGAACATTTCTATGTACATTAGGTATTAAAGAAACAATATATTCATCAACATATTCATTAAAAATACTTATTTTCTTTAATAAAATAAAATCTTTATCACTATTCATTATAATCCTTTTTAAGGTAGTAAATTGCTATGCTAATTATAGTAGTAAATAGCATAGCCTACACTACAATATTTTTAGAAACATTATGTTTCCTAGAATTATATCTGTTTCCAATTATTAAACAGCTAAATTTCACCATAACATAAAAATTATAAATTTAGCAAAAAAACACTCAAATATTATTAAATATATAATAACGATTATTAAGTATATTATCAGAAAATGGAAGGACGGACACCCCTCGAATTGTTCACGTTGTTGTTCGTTAAGCCATCCGAATTGGTCATCCTGACGTTGGCGTTGTTGTTGTTGAAGTTGTTGGGAGAAGCAAGCCAAAAAACGTCCTTATTATAACGACATAATCCTAAATTAAACACTACTGTTTAATCCAATATTATCAAATAAATCTCTCACACACTTAAATTATATCAAATATTTTAACATAATCAATAGTTTTTTTAAAAAAACTAAAAATAAATTAAGTAAATGTAAAATACTTTACAAATAAAGAGCAATTTTTTACTTTAAAATATTTATGACTTTCTATTTTACAATTTATAATTTTTAATGATATTAAATTTTTTATTGATTTTTCTATTCTTCATTGTTAAAATATTATTACATTAATTGATTATTTTTATATAATCAATATCTATTAATTACTGTTATACACAGTTAATTGAAAAAGGTCTATAATTACTATACACCCCATAAAGGGGTGTAACTATTTACACAGTATGTTTTACTAACTTTATTTATCAATCACATACAGTTTAATTCCGGTCCGGGAAAGGGTTTTCCCGGACATTCACTAGTTTAAAGTGGTGGCACCCTTACCACTGCCTAGTCTATCACAAATGGTGAAGTAAAAGAGCCATCACCCGAAGAAAATGAGGTGCCAGGTTGAATGGAAACGGAAGGACGGACACCCCCCGAACTGTTCACGTAGCCGCCCGCGAAGCCACCCGAACCGGTCAACCTGACGCTGGCGTAGCTGTAGCCGAAGCCGTCGGGAGAAGCAAGCCAAACATACTGTCCATTATTATAGTAATGACTACTTCCATAACCAGATAAACTTAATTCTGGTAATGACAATAATCCTATAGGATACTTTAATTTTGCTTTAGGATTACTCATACTAAATCGATCTGTTTCATTTGCACATACTAAACTTTGATTTGCATTATAATTTTTAAATTGTAAACTAGTTGATGTACTTCCTCCAATTGGATTCCATCCATTTGAAGATTCATTACTCATTGACCTATCATTACAAAATACTGTGTCCTCCAGTTTATTATCATACTTATCTTTTATATTAGATTCATACCAACTATCTATATATGTTTTTATTGTACTATCATTTTTATTTACATCGTCTGCATATAGCATTTCATTTAATGCATCATTTACTGATTTTCCATTTGTTAATGTTATATAATATGCATTCGAAGAACTTGCATAATAAACATAATAAATAGATGAACAAGTTGTACCTGTAGTCATACATGTATAATGATTATTATTTATTGTATTATATCCACTACTCCATGTTGCCACTGTTTTTGTATCTTTTAAAGTATAAGTCCCATTTGCATATGTAAATGAATTACCAAATACTATATTTGACTCTGAGGACATTGATTTATTAGAATATGCATATACTTTATTATACATATATCCTACATATGAGGGAGAATTATAACTACTATTAAAGGCACTTCTTCCTATTTGTGAATCAGTTCCTGTGTTATTACAAGAGCCATTCTTTTGAATGCCATTATAAACTATCTTTACACCACCAGTTTCTGTAGTTCTTACTATCTTCCAACAAAAACCTGCAAATAATACATTATTGTTTTGTACATTACCTTTATAATAATATACTGGATTTGCATAAGTAGCTGCTCCCTCTCCATTATATAATCCAAGGTATGTTTTATCTTGATTATATCTATTTTCAATAGTATGATATAAATCTAATTTTAAATCTCCAATAGTAGAACCACTTCCTAATGTTAAATAAGCATTTAAAGATTTGTTCATAGTGGAACCATTACCTAAACTTCCTTCATCTTTATCAATCCATAAATATAAATTATATGTTTTAGTACCAGAACTAACTGTTCCACTTCCTACACTAAATCCATTTTTTAATGTTTCATTTTTAATAGCTAATAATTGTTTTTGAATAGTACTATCTAATAAATATTCATTTGATATAAGTGTTCCAGTTGTTGGAGTAACTCCTTCCTCAACTAAAGCATATTTTAACGCTTTAATTGGCATTGTATTAGAACTATTTGGTACAAGAAGTAAATTAAATGATTGACTAGTATTACAATTATTTGTTATAGTAACTGAAGTTTTATATGTATTAGAACTTAATGCTTTTTTATCAGATATAGGTACAGCATATTCATTAGATATTGTAATATTATCTGAGGATAACTGAAGTGACATACAAAGTGCTGCTCCATTTATTGTTACATTAGTATTTGCATTATTATTAGAACTAGCAACCTTAAAAAATGCGTAAGAAATAGATATTCCTGTACACATTACAAGTAATATTAAAATTGCTGTTAATGTTTTTTTATTACTATTCATATAAACCTTCTTTCATGTTATATAATTTAAAAATTATACTTAATAATTATTTTTATTAACTCTTAATAATTATTTTTATTAACTATGTAAATAATATAGGTAAACAAATGATTAAATTAACTATCTATTTACTATCTACCTTACGATAAAATCTTAGCATATTTTAATCTAAATTTCAATAATTTGCGAAAATTAATTGAATAAAAAAGTTATAAAATTTATTTTTTATAATTTAATGAAAAGGATGATAAATTTTTACCATCCTTTTTATCTAATGTGATATGGATTTGTACTTGTTCCTTCTCCTCCAGCAATACTTAATTCTTTAGAGTCAAGATAAAATACAGGTCTATAATTATATTCATCAGTTGAATCTATTCCAGAGGCTTGTACATATCCTTTTCTTATTATGGATACGTTATTAGCATTTGCACTACTTGGAGAAATGAGCCATTCATCAAGAATATTATTAAATGTATCAAGTTGAGATTGATATAGCCAATTGTTATCTAAGCAAGTTTGATTATTATGTAATTCACTTAATTTTGTTGATTGACATCCTTTTGCAGCATAACCATAATCGCTTGGATACATAAGCCCAACATAACCAAAAGAATATGATGGATTTGAAGAATAAACTGCACTAGTATTTCTTTCTATTGCATACATATCCGCTGCTGTAACTTGTTCCCAATTATATGTGGAACTATTTGCTCCTCCTAAATGCCATTTGGCTTGTGCCAGACCATTACGTTGATTTGCAAATTTTGAATGAAATTCACTTATATTAAATAAGTTACCTATATAATTATTATTTAGCGTAGTAGCAATATCAGATTGTTCCCAGTTATTTAAATTATAGTCATTTGAACTTAATGAACTTGCTGCCCACCTACTAGTTCCATAATTGGTTGTAGAAATTATTTTCAATAATTTTGATCTACTATTATTCATAATACTACTACCAGTAAGTTCTTCTTCAAATAATCCAATTATTCTAAATAATAAATTTTTATTAGAACAACTACCAGTTGTATTATTATCTAAACATATATAATTATTTGGATTAGCCCCTTCATATCTTATACCATTATGATTAAACAAATCGTTATTATTTGCAACGAATGTAGTATCAAATGATGTTCCAAGAAGAACAACAATTTCTTGAGTAGTTGTATTACCTTTTGCATCTTTTACCCATAAATAATTTCTTCCCTCTTCTTGAACATTAGTATTTAAATTATAAGATTTTCCACTTATTGAAACCCAGTTTTTTGGTGTACTAGTACTTTTACTAATTGCATAACCAGTAAGCCCTTTTTCACCACTAAGTGTTGCTGTAACATTTTTGCCACTTATACTTATATTTTTTACTGTTGGTTTATCGCTAGCTACTTCATATACATTATTCCAAGTTCCATCACCGATTAAATTAGCCTCAGAGGATAGAGAAACTACGCCGCGAACCCCATAACTGCTACTGACAAAGAAATAGTTCAGATAGCCATCATCATACACAAGGAACTCATTCGAATCACTATCACTGAATACACCAGGGGAGCCCGCCCAATAGTATTCCCCAGTATGTAAATAATAGCTCGTGTTGCTTTCACTCCAACTGTTTCCTGCCATTTCTAATTCATCTATTGTTATTAAACCTATTGGATATGTTAATGCACTATTTCCTTTACCATTTATTTTATTAACTGTAAATCTATCGCTATCTACTGCACAAGTTAACATTGGATTATTATCTTTAACTATTCTTCCATTTGCTCCATAATAATAAGTCGTTCCCGTTGAATTCCAACTTGTTAAGGTTGTATAATTTGTAGTTGAATATGCTACATCTGAAGTTGACGCTGTTCTATCATTACAATATATTTGATCTGTTATTTTTGTTCCTGTTTTATTTAAATCTGTATAGTTTGCATACCAATTATCTAAATATGTTTTTATATCACTACTTTTACTTGTTCCATGTTGCTGTCCTAAGGTATACATATAACCTACATATTCTGAACTATCTGTATTTGCATTAAAAACAGTAACTCCTAATGAAGTATCTTCTGTTTTTATTACCTTTGTACTTTCTGTTGGTGCTTTTACACCACTATATATCATTCTTATTGAACCATCACCATTTATTCTAATTATTCGCCAATATATATCATCACCACTTGATGCTATTTTTGTGCATGAATTACCTGTATCCGTAGCAGATATCGTACCATTATTACAATTATACATGTCTTTAGTATACTTACCATATTTTACCCAGTTATTATCTACTGCTCCTCTGAAATAATAAGATGTTCCTAAATCATCTTGTGCTGAATACATACCCTTATCACTTGCGGTTGTTACTGTACTAAAATCTGGTTTTGTTTTACTTTCTATTTGTGATTTAGCCTCCGCTACTGATGAAGCGCCAGTACTTTTTAATAATACATAATCACCACTTGGAATAGATTGTTCATTAAATGAACAATTTGTATTAGCTACTTTAATATTACCTTTAAAAGTTTTACCAACTACATTATCTTGAATAACATCTAAATTATAATATTTAGCAGTAAATGACCATTTTTCTAAAATATTTGTATCTGTAGAAATTTTTATACCACTTATTAATGTAACTGCACTAGAACCCGATACATCTATTTCACTAAATGAATTTCCTTTATCTGATGTACCACTTAAAGTAAATTCTTTTAAACCTGCATTTGTTGCTCCACTACTTGGAGTATATGCTGTACTTGGAATATATACTAAATCATAACTACAATATACTTTTTTAAGTCCATTTGTATTAAGTGAAACATTAATATTACCACCATTTCCACTTACAAAAGAACTATAATCATTACTAGCATTTGCCATATCTAAATCACTTTGATTTATAGTTAATGATAAAGTGCTATTACCACTACTTTCAAATGTATAATATTTAGTATTAATATTACCCGATATAGTATTATTATTTTTAATTTCTATATTAAAGAAATATGCATAAGAAATACCTATAATAATTGTTACTACTAATAAAACACCAATAAATATTAATATTCCTACTCTATTTTTAACTATTTTATCTTTTAATTTCATAATAAAAATACCTTTCTACTATCTATTAAAATGATACCACATTTTAATAGTTTCTAAAAGTATTTTTTACAAAAAAATTATTTTTTTACATCTAAGTTTAAAATGCATTATAAAATACAAACATGTTTTTGTCAAAAAATATATTGAGTGTAAGTATACTAACATTAACAATTATCACTAAAATTAATACTAATATCGTATAAGACCTCTGTTCAATTTGAAATATTACGTTTTGTACATGAAAAGTTTATATAGAAAGAATAGAGCTTTTTTATTATATTTAAGAATATACGAACTATAAATTATAGTTTAAAATGTATACTTTTACTTGATTTATGCATATTATATATAGTACAATTAAATCGCAAAGGCGAAAGCCTGAAGTAGAAATACTTCATAATTGTACTTATTTAAGTACATAGTCAAGTGTCTAGGACACATTTACTATACTAGTCAATTTGACTAGTTTTTTTATATTTTACAATAAAAAAAGTATGCAATTAACATACTTTTAGAATTTTAACAGAATACTGTCCGTTAGGTGATTCAACAGTAACAATATCTCCTTCTTTATGAGACATTAATGCTTGTCCTAAAGGTGATACATTACTAATTAAGTTATTAAATGCATCAGCTTCAGCAGAACCAACTATTTTATAAGTGTCTTCATCACCATCATCATCAATTGTAACAGTGGATCCAACACTTACTTTACCACCCTTTTCAATTTTAGCTATTTCACTATGTTCAAGTCTATATTCAAGTTCTTTAATTCTTGATTCAACTTTACCTTGAGCATCTCTTGCAGCATCATAATCAGAATTTTCAGATAAATCTCCTTGAGCTCTAGCATCCTTTAATGCTTTAATTATTTGAGGTCTACGTACATTTTTAAGTTCATTTAATTCTTCCTCAAGTTTAAGGTATCCCTCAGCGGTAATTATAAAACTATCTTTTTTCATTTTTTCTTTCTCTCCTTGCTAATTTAATTTGTCGATAAAAATTATACCATATCTATTATATTTGTCAAGTAGTAAAAAATATATGATTTTTTTAGTAATTTATTAATAAAAATCTTACTTAAATCTATTTTTATATGTGCACTTTTTGCAAATATCTAAATAACATTTATTATTCTTAAAATAATTTATAATATTATGGTATTTTTCACTATTTAGTATAAAAGATAAGTCTTCATAAAAAATATTTCCTAAATTACTTTCTCCTTCACCATCAAGACAACATATTATTACACTGCCATCAGATAATATACCAATATGACTTTTACCGCCAAGACAATATCCATCACTATTACTATTTGCATTACTTGGCCACTCAAAAATATTTTGTAGTGATACATAAACATTATCTATAAGTTTAGTATTATTATTAATTTCATTTATATTAAAATATCTTTTTAAAATACTAATATACTTTTTAGTTTTATCATCCATTTTATTTTCCTCTAAAGTCCAAAATCTTAAAGAAATAATTATATTTGCTTTTAAAATACTTATACATTCTAAAATATCTTCTAAATAACTTTCTTTACTATTTTCACTATGAAGAGAAATATTTATTTTATATATATTATGTTTTAATAATATATCAAGTTTTTCTTTTAAAAGTGTCCCATTTGTGGTAATTATAACTTTTTTATTATAATTATCTAGTAACTCAAGTATTTTATCTAAATCTGGATGTAAAAGAGGTTCTCCTTTAACGTGTAAATATATAAAATCAGTATATTTATCTATTTTTTTTAAAACAGTTTCAAATTCTAAAATACTCATATTTCTTTTATCTCTAAAAGATTTACTACAAAAAGAGCAATTTAAATTACAACTATTAGTTATTTCTATATATATTCTTTTAAATTTCATATTAACCTTTCATAAGAAAAAAAGAGTTAATTACCCTTTTCCTCAAACTTATCAAATTCATTACCATTATTTTTAATAATTATTTGATTATCATTTATTTCATAACTTAAACTATCTGTTTCAATTGGTGTATATCTTTTTTCTATAGTACCTGATTTACTATTATAAATAATAATTTCATTAGAACTACTTGTTAATATAATAATATAATCATTAAAATATTCATAATTATTTATACTTAAATCTGATAAAATATTATCTCCATTATAAGTATAAAATGAATAAATATCATTATTTTTAGATATTATTAGATTATCATTATAATCATAAATAGGAACTCCAAAAGTACTTGTTAATGAATTATCATCTTTATCTATTAAATAATATCCCTTTAATTTTTCAACAATAATTTTATCACTTTTAATAACTTCTCCATCAGTTTTATTAGCAAGTGCCATATAATCATAACTAGGTTTTATTTTAAAATTACCTACATTTAAATCAAATAATCCATATAAATTTTCTTCATTTTTAACTATTAAATAGTTTCCCTCAATATCTGAATTATAATTTTTTAACATATTTAAAGTTAATAACTTAATTTTAGTACCTAAACTATACAAATAGATTTTATCATTATCCTTAATAAAAACATTATCAGTATTAAATACACCAATATCATTTTTATCTCCTTCTTTATAAAAATCATTTATTTCATCATCAATTTCAGTTTGAGCATCATCACAATCTGAAGATGTACATTCATATGTTCCTAATAATTTACCTTCACTATCATAGTAAAATAATTTATTATTATATTTATGTTCTTTACTAGGATTTTCTAAAGAAGTACCCTTAGATAAACTTTTATAAGAACCAATTACTGTAAGAGGTAAAAATATTATCAGAAGAATAATTATAACTGGAAGAACCATTTTATTATTCTTCATTACCATCACCACTTACAAGATTACCTGTTACTTTATTAAATTTATAACTATTATTATTTACTTTTATAATATAATTTTCTTCATCCTCACTTATTTCAAATAAAGTTGAATCATTTCCTTTAATTTGAATATTTACATCTAAAATTCCTTTTTTAGCATCTTTGTAATTATAAATATTTAAAGAATTATCCTTTTTAACTAATGCAAAATAATTATCATAAAGTTTTATATATTTTCCTTCATTAGATAAAATATTGCCTTTCATACTATATACTAAATAATTATCTTTGTTTTTAACAAGCATATATGAAGATACATAATCTATAATATCAAATGTTGATGATGCTATCTCATTACCTATTTTATCATATAGGAAATTTCTCTTTTCTCTTTTTACTAAAAGTAAGTCTTTCATAAATGATATGCTAAGAGTTTTACCTGATGGTTCATCACTTTTAGTATCAGTAAAGGCTATTACCCCAGATGGACCATTACTACCAAATGTTATTGCTCCATATCCATCGGATGTATTTTGACAATATACTAAACTATTTAAGGCTGATACATGAGTTACTTTTTCTACACCAATACCAGTATCTACTGCTTTATATTCACTTAAGTTTTTACTATTTTTTAAATCATATAATATAACGTTATTATTATCAGAAATAAATGCATAACTATTATTAAATATTGGAATATATCCTGAAGTTTCATTTACAATCTTACTTTCCTTTGCTACAAAACAGCTTGTAAGTTCAGTTGTTTTACTTGTAACATCATTTTTATTTTTACATGTATATTTACCAATTAAGTTTTCTTTATCTTCATCTGAATAAAAATAAAGTTTTCCATCAAAATAATTTACAAAATCAAGTTTAGAATTAAATGCTCCTTCATAAACATTGATAGTCTTTTCTTTATCATCATAAGTAATTGTAAGACTTCCGTTAGAATAAGTAAATTCAAAAGGTTTTTTAGTTTCTTTTAAAGTATTTTTTTCATCAAAGATGTATGAGGTTTTATAATCTAAACTCTTTAATTTAATTTCTTCCTCATTTAATTTATTTAAGTTATTATCATAAATAGTCATTTTTCTACTATTAACTGCAAATACAAAATCTTTATCAAGTAAAATATTATCATATTCTTTATTTATAACTTTATTACCATTTAAATCATATAAAACATTATCACTTACTAAAAATTTATCATTAAATGCACTAATTTCATTACTAAAATCTTTAGAAATCTTATTATCATCCTTTATTAAATAATATGATGAACCCTCTTTTGCAATAAATGTATTATCACTATTATATATATCAATATAATCATATTTTGCTTTAGCAAGTTCCTTTATTTCATCACTAATTGATAAAACACCATATTTATCTTTTTCATCAGTAAAGGCTACAATACCCTCTTTAGTAGATCCAACTTTAATAGTTTTATATGAACTTTCTTTTTTCTTATCAATCATATTATATAAATTAATTATATCGCCATCTTGAACAAAGACATATTTATTATTATATATTTGACTTCTTCTTTGTAAAGGACTTTCTTTTTCATCTAAATAAACTGGTAAGTCGGTTTTATTTTCACTTGTTAAATACGCAACATAGCATTTATTTTCATCTTTATTTTCACATTCATAATCACCAATAGTTTTGTCATCTTTATCTAAAAATTTTAATGTACCATTATTATAAATGTAATTATCTTTTTCCACTATAACGGGTTTTTCTTTATTATCATCTACTTTCTTATCTTTTTTTATAACAAGAAAATATACTAAAATAAACGCAGTTACTAAAATAATTAAAGATATACTTACTATAAAAATTATCTTTTGTTTTTTAGTAAGGTTTTTAAAAGAAAACTTCTTTTTATTTTTCTGAGGTTTCTTTTTCTTTTCTTTAGTTATAACCATTTCATCATCTTCAATAGATACTTTATCTTCATCATATAAAGTATCCTCAACATTTTTGTTTATTTCGACAATAACATTAGTGCTATCATCATATTCATTTTTAAAATCATCCATACTTTTCACATCCTATTTTCAAAATAATTATAGCAAATATATAGTTTTGTTGCAAGATGGAATATTTTCCAAATAAAAAGTCAATGATAATTATTTATCAAAGACTTTCCTTTTTAAAGTTTCGTATTCTTCCTCAGTTATTTGCAAGTAGTTAATTACTTGCTGTTTTGATAGACCATCTTTTATCATTTTGAGAGCTATTGCCACAGTAACTTCATCAGTCACTTTTTGGGTTACTTCATCAGTTACTTTTTGAGTTATTTCTTTAGTAATTTCTTTTTCTCTTTTTTCTACCTTTTCGGCAACTTGTTTTTCAATAGTTTCTTTCATTGCCTCATCATCGGCAGCTTTTCTAAGTTTTTCGACATCATAATATAGCATATCATCAAAATTTTCCCACATTTCCTCTAACCTTTTAATTACCCTTTCCATTATTGGATTGCCATCATAAAACTGTTCATAGTTAAAATCTTCTCGATTATAAAATACTAGAAACAATTTTTCCAAACTATCACTTGGCATCCCATCAATTTCATTATAACTTAGTTTTTTTAGAAAGTCCATATTGATATCATAAATAACAAGGTTGTTATCACGAATGCAATGATATGTGGTTTCGCATAATTGTGTTTTGTAAATAAACTCTCCCTTTTGATAAATATCGAAATTATTCACATTAATTTGATATATTGGTTTAATTTTTCTTTCTTTTTCACCAGGTTTAAGTTGTCTTAAATATAAATGAAATACATACATATTATTCTTTACAATATATGTTGATTTATATTCAGTATTAAATTCAAAATTAATAACGCTATAATCATTTTCAAATAAAGCATCAGTATCTTTTCCTTTTATATTTTGATTTTCATTAACACCATTATGAACAAGCTCTAGATTATTCTTAACATATTCATAGTTTAGTTTTAATAATTTACTTATTATTAAACATACATAATCTCTAAGGTTTATATCAGTTAAAAGTAGTTTAGCTGCTCTATCATTAATAAAACCATAAGGCATATTCTTTCCTCCTTTCAAATGCATATTAGCAAAATTAAAAGAATTAAGCAAAAGTCTAAAAAATGCATATTTTGTTCTAAATTTATATTTTTAGAGTGATTTTTTGCAAAAAAAATTTTAAATTGCATCCAAAAATATATTTTTAGATAAAATTATGAAATTTTAGTATTTTTTACACTTTACATATTTTTTACATAAAAAAGAAATAGATTTTTACACTATTTCATTTTTCTATTAAAGTCCTTTATTTCATCTTCATTATCAAGATTGCTATCTAAAAGTTCCTTGAATAATTTCTTTTGGGATAAAGTAAGTTTTGTAGGAATAATAATATTTACTACAACATACATATTACCGCGCATAATTGAATTTGGACTTTTTAAACCTTTTCCTTTAAGTTTTAACTTTGTATAATTTTGAGTTCCTGGTTTTATTTCAAGAATAACATTACCAGTAAGTGTTGGTATTTCTTTTTCACAACCTAAAGTCGCCTCGGCAACATTAATTGGAAGTTCAAGATAAATATCATTACCTTGTCTTTCAAAAAGAGGATTCTCTTTTATTTCAAAATCAACATAAAGATCACCATTTTCACCATTTGAAGAGGCATTACCTTTACCAGCAAGTCTTAATTCATGACCTGAATCAACGCCTTCGGGAACTTTAATTTTAATAGATTTTTTTTCATTTACAATACCCATTCCTTTACAGTCTGAACAAATATTTTGATAAGTAACACCTTTTCCCATACAATCAGGACATACTTTTTGGGTTTGCATTACTCCAAAAATAGAACGAACTTGCTCTAGAACTACTCCACGGCCACCACATTTTGAACATGTTTTTTCATTAAAGCCACCTTTACCATCACAGGTTTTACAAGAACTTTTTAAATTAACTTCAATAGTTTTTTCACATCCAAATGCAGCCTCTTCGAAAGTAAGAGGAATAGTTACTTTTATATCACTACCTCTTGAAGTTCTTTGCTTTCTTCCTCCACCAAATGAGGAAAATCCACTTGTAAAGGATGAACCAAAATCATCATCCTCTCCAAAAACATGGCGAAGAATATCTCCTAAATCGATATCACTGGCATTAAAATTAAATCCTCCTTGACCACCAAAGTTACCTGTTCCATCAAAGGCAGCTGAACCATACTGATCATATGCTTTTCTTTTTTGTGGATCAGATAAAATTGCATAAGCCTCACCTATTTCTTTGAATTTTGCTTCATCACCAGTTTCTTTATTATCTGGATGATACATCTTAGCAAGTTTTCTAAAGGCTCTTTTAATTTCTTCGTCAGTGGCGGTTTTTGAAACACCTAAAAGTTCATAATAATCTTTTTTACTATTCATAAAGACTTTCTAACTCCTTTCTTTTTTCATCAAAGAATTCAAATACTTCATCATAAAGTGATGGACTTTGTATATCTACGCCCGCTACTTTTAAACTTTTAACTGGGTCTAATGTAGAACCAAGTTTTAAAAATTTAATATAGTTTTCTAAAGCACCATCTTTCTTATTTATAATATCATTTGCTATTTTAAGTGCTGCAGCATAACCTGTGGCATATTGATAAACATAGAAATTATAATAAAAATGTGGAATTCTATAACATTCGTATTTAATATCTTCATCAACTTCAACATTTGGTCCAAAATATAATTTATTTAAATCTAAATATTCTTTTTGTACTAATTCTTTAGTAAGAACTGTTCCATTCATTTCTTTGTTATGAAGATTATCTTCGAAATGAGCAAACATAGTTTGTCTAATCATTGTTGCTTTAAATCTTTGTAATATACTATCTAATATATATTTTTTCTCATCAATGTTATCTGTATGATTTAACATATAATTTGTAAGAATTATTTCATTTACTTGACTTGCAACCTCCGCTACAAAAATAGAATAATTATAGTCTTCATAAGTATTATAGTTTTGAGCATAGTAATAATGCATTGCATGGCCTAGTTCATGAATAAGAGTTGATACATCATCAAGTTTTCCCTCATAATTTATAACTATATAAGGATGAGCAAGATATGCACATGTACAGTATCCACCATCTCTTTTATTTTTTTTAGGATATACATCAATCCAATTATCAGAAAATGCTTTTTTAATTACCTCTACATAAGAATTTCCCATTACCTCTAAAGAAGATATTACAAGTTTTTTTGCTTCATCATATGTATATTTTTTATCAAAATCTTTTGTAATATTTGCATAAGTATCATATAAATGAAGTTTATCTAAACCTAATACTTTCTTTTTTAAATCATAATATTTATAAAATTTAGGTAAATTATTTTTAATACCATTTATTAAATTATCATAAATATCATTTTTAATATCATTTGAATATAAACTCAAACTTCTTGCAGAAGTAAATCCTCTTAACTTAGCAACCTTATTATTACTCATTACTTTAGTAGTATATATAGTATTAAAGGTATTTTCATAATGTTTAATTTCTTTATAAAGCTTTAAAAATGCCTCTTTTCGAACATTTTGATTATTACTTCGAATATAAGTACTAAAGTTAGATATTGTTAAAGGTACGATTTTACCTTCTTCATCTGTAATAGTGCCAAAGTCCATATCCGTTGTAAGAAGCATTTCACTTGCATCCTCACTTTTAGAGTACACAGATGTTAAAAGTGTAATAATCTTTTCTTCTTCTTTAGACTTAATATATTTTTTAGCTCTATAAATACTTTTTAAATTATTTTCATATTCCTTTAACTTTGGGAATTTTTTTATATATTCTTTAACAAATTTAAAATCTTTTTCAAGTAATTCTGGAACAACATAACTTTCTTTTTCTGATAATTCATTTAAGAAGTTAAGTACATTACCTAACATTTCATTATAATTTTCATTTGTTAAATCTAAATCATTATTAATATGAGCATATAGGTAAAGCCTTTCAAGTCTTTTTGAAATTTCATTATCATACTCTAAATATTCATATAACATTTCTGGATTAGATAATATTTTACCTTCATAATTAGAAATATTTTTAGCATATTTTTTTAAGGAAATAAGTTCCTTTTTAGCATCTTCATCACTTTTAAATAAAGCACTTAAATCAATTTTTTCTTTCATATTTTATAACCAAATATTAGGTCCTAGAAATAGGACCTAATACTCTACCTTTCTTTTATTATTTTTCTTTATATTCAGCTTCTTGAGCATCGTCTGATGAATCATTTGAACTAGTTGTTTCAGTATTTTCAGCATTTGCTTTATTTGCCTCATATACTTTACCAGCAAGTTCCATTGCCTTTTTATTTAGACTTTCAGTCTTAGCTTTAATATCTTCGATGTCATTTCCCTTAAGAGATTCCTCAAGGTCTTTAATTAATTTTTCAGCTTCTTCTTTATCTTTAGGATCAACTTTATCTTTTAAGTCCTCTAAAGCACGATTTGTTGCAAGAATCATTGAATCTGCTTCATTTCTAGCTTCACTTTCAGCCTTTTTCTTTTCATCAGCTTCTTTATTAGCTTCAGCCTCTTTCATCATTTTATCAATTTCTTCATCAGAAAGATTTGTTGAAGATGTAATTGTAATTGATTGTTCTTTATTAGTTCCAAGATCTTTAGCAGTAACGTTTACTATACCATTAGCATCAATATCAAATTTTACTTCAATTTGTGGAACTCCTCTTCTTGCTGGAGGTATATTAGTAAGTTGGAAGTTTCCTAAAGTTTTATTATCTGATGCCATTGGTCTTTCACCTTGAAGTACGTGAATATCAACAGCAGGTTGGTTATCTGCAGCAGTTGAGAATACTTGACTCTTACTTGTTGGAATAGTTGTATTTCTAGGAATAAGTACAGTCATTACGTTTCCTAAAGTTTCAATACCAAGTGATAGTGGTGTAACATCAAGAAGTACTACATCATTTACTTCACCAGTAAGTACGCCACCTTGAATAGCAGCACCCATTGCTACAACTTCATCAGGGTTTACACTCTTATTTGGTTCTTGTCCAAGTTCTTTTTTAACAAGTTCTTGAATATAAGGTATTCTAGATGATCCTCCGACAAGGATTACTTTATTAATATCTTTTGCAGTAAGTCCAGCATCTTTTAAAGCTTTTCTAACTGGTTCAAGTGTAGAATCAAATAAATCTTTATTTAAATCTTCGAATTTTGCTTTTGATAAAGTAATGTCCATATGAAGTGGTTCTTTGTTTTCATTTTGAGTTATAAATGGAAGTGAAATTTGTGTTGTAGTCATAGATGATAAATCTTTTTTAGCTTTTTCAGCAGCATCTTTAACTCTTTGCATTGCCATAGCATCTTTTGATAAATCAATACCATGCTCTTTTTTGAATTCTGATACTAAATAATTAGCAACTCTTTCATCAAAGTCATCTCCACCTAAATGGTTATTACCTGCAGTAGACTTAACTTCGAAAACACCATCACCAAGTTCAAGAATTGAAACATCGAATGTTCCTCCGCCTAAGTCATATACTAAAATTGTTTGAAGAACATCTTGTTTATCAAGGCCATAAGCAAGTGCTGCAGCTGTTGGTTCATTAATGATTCTTTCAACATCAAGACCTGCTATTTTGCCAGCATTTTTGGTTGCTTGTCTTTGTGCATCATTAAAGTATGCTGGAACTGTAATAACAGCTTTAGTTACTTTATCTCCTAAATAACTTTCAGCATCTTTTTTTAATTTAGAAAGAATCTTTGCACTGATTTCCTCTGGTGTATACATTCTTCCATTAGCCTCAACTTTTTCATTTGTTCCCATTTTTCTTTTAATTGAGGAAATTGTATTTTTAACATTTGTTACTGCTTGTCTTTTTGCAGTTTCTCCAACTAGTTCATCGTCACCTTTAAAAGCAACTACTGAAGGAGTTGTACGGTTTCCTTCGGCATTAGGAATAACTTTTGCTTCCCCACCTTCTAGTACCGCTACACAACTATTTGTTGTACCTAAATCTATACCAATAATTTTACTCATAATTTATCATTCCTTTCTTTTTATCGAGTAATTTTATTTTCATTATCTAAATTTGAATTAATTTCATTAACAATTTTAACTATTTCATCATTAATAATAATTTGTTCCTCACTAGATAAATTGCTTAAAATTTGATTATAGTTACTAGAAAACTCTTCATGACTAATAAGTCCTCTAGTAACTTTTAAAAGTTCCATTAATGAATCAAAATATGCTCTATCAAGTTTCTCTGATGTAAGTCTAGAATGAATATCACTACTTTCTAAATGATACTCACCAAAACTATTAAAAATTAGTGACAAAGCTAGAAAATTATCATTCATTAACTTTTACCATAGCTACTCTTATAACTTTATCATTATAAGTATAGCCTTTTTGCATTACTTCCACAACTACGCCTTCCTCTTCTTCCATAATACTGGTAGTCATAATTGCTTCCATAGTTTTTGGATCAAACTGTTTACCCATTGCTTCAATCTCTTTAACACCAATTGCATTTAAAGTAGATAAAAGTGATGTATATATCATTTTAAATCCAGATAAGAATTTTGAAAGCTCATCAGTTAAGTTATCATCATCAAGAGATATTGCTCTTTCAAAATTATCAATGATAGGTAAAATCTCTTTAATAAGTTTTTCACCATCATATTTATAAATATTAGCTTTTTCTTCATTAAAGCGTCTATTCATATTTTGCATTTCAGCATTTAATCTTAATATTTTATCTGAAAGTGCATTTTTTTCTTCAATTAACTTCTTATTTTCTTCAGCAAATTTTTTGATTTCTTCCATACATTTTTCATGACGATTATTTTTTTTATCTTTTTTTATTTCTTTTTCATTTACTGAAACTTTTTCTTCTTTTTCAATATCTTCTTTCAAGTTATCACCTACTTTTTCTTCATTTGTTCTAGGACATAATCAAGTAGTCCATATACTTTAGCATAATCCATTCTTTTTGGGCCTATTATTGCAATAGAACCTTTTTCACCATTAATATCATAAGTTCTTTTTACAATAGTTGTATTATCATCAATTTGTGATTCATCGCCTATATAAACCTTAATTTCATCACTACCATCAATACTTGTAACTTTTTTGATAAATGATTCATCCTCAAGTTTATATGCAAGTTTTTTTATTGAATCAGGATTATCATATTCTGGTTGTTCTAATACTTTAGCCTTACCACTTACAGTAACATTTGCATTTTCATCAACAAAATCTGTAAAAGCATTATAAAATATATTATATACTTTTTCATAATTACTTATTTCCTGTGCAATAATTGGTTTTATTTCAAACTCTAAATGCTGTGAAACATCTTTAATTGGTGTTCCAATAAGCATCTTATTAATTATTTCACTAGTTTTAATAAGTTCTTTAACATTTGTACCCTCCGGTAAAACAAATTTCTTATTTTCTACAAGTCCTGTATTTGTACATACTAAAGCAACAATTTTATTTTCATCTATTGGAATAATACTTACTTGTTTAAGCAAATTATCCATGCTACTACTTCCCAAAACTATTGAAGCATAATTTGTTAAATCACTAATTATCTCCATACACTTAGTTATTGCATCAGATAATACTAAATCTTGATTTTTAACTACTCTCTGAAGTTTTAACATTTCGCTACCATTAAGTTTTTCAGGTTCCATTAAGTTTTCAACATAATATCTATAACCTTTTTCTGATGGTATTCTTCCAGAGGATATATGATTTTTTTCAATATAACCTAAATCCTCTAAAATAGCCATCTCATTTCTTATTGTAGCACTTGATAAATTAAACTTTTCACAAAGTGACTTACTTCCAACAGGTTTAACGGACTTTACATAAGTCTCTACTATTACTTTTAGTAACTGTTTTTGACGATTATCCATAATGTCCTTTCTAGCACTTCCTTAACCAAAATGCTAACATTATTATATTATGCAAATTAGCACTTGTCAATACCTTTTGCTAATTTTTTTATAAAAAAATTAATGTTAATTTCCTAACACTAATTTTTCTTCTTTAGATAAATATTTTTCTATTTCTATAGCACTTTTTTGTAAAAATTCTACAAAGTTATCAATACTAATACTTGCTTTAAATGTAACTTCTCCTTCATAAAAATCAGTAAATTCTATTAAGGAATCTTTTAAAGTTTCTTTAAGTATAACTTTATAATTACCATGCGCAATACTGTTTCTAATGCCGTTAATTATCTTTTCATTTTTAATTAGGCTTGCATAAGTACTTACATAATTATTTACATTATTTAAAGTATTTTGAATATTTGCTAAATCAATATTATATCCATTAATATTCCCATTAATCGTATTTATCTGACTGGTTATTTTATTTATAGCATCTTTTTTACCAAGTGATGTTACTTTTGCTAAATTATTATTACAACTAACTAAAGCATTATTTAATTTATTTATATTATTTTTAATAGCATTTTTTTTTACACCTAAATCAGTAATATATCCATCATCTGTTTTTTCCACTTCTACATTAAACGAACTTGTATCTATAAGTGAATAATCAAAACCATCTAAATCTAAACTTTGATATTCGTTTTTATTATGTAAAACATCATCATAACCATATGCAAATAAAGCATTAAACGAAGATATTAAACTTTGAGCTAAGTCATCAGTAGTTATATAAAGTTTACCATATTTTTTTACTATATCATCATGAACTTTTTCATAATTAGATGTTCCTAATTCTTTTATTGAATTAAGTAGTAATAAGTTATGTACACCTGAGGCAATCATGCTAAAGTTATCAAATTTATCTTTATTAAATAATTTATCAACTTCATAACCAATAATTTCAATAACTCTTTCATATGGTGTATTTAAAGTTGTACTATTATATAGAAAACTTGCTAACATTTTCGTGTCTTCATTTTTAGTGCTAACTTTATTCCAAGTTACTTCATAATCCTCTTTTACTTTTCTTTCGAAATCCATAAGTTCACTTAAATCTAATGATTTTGAAAATGAAGAAACATTCTCATTAAATCTGTCAAATATAAATCCCTCAATTGGACTTCCATCTTTTCTTTTTATTGTAATATTATACTTATAATAAGATGCAATCATATTTTTATATTCATTTAATGAATACCTTTCTTTATCCTTACCAATAATACTTTTAGAATAAACAAAACATCTTGTAAATGAGGAAGTATTATAATTTTGTAATGTTGAGGAAAAAGATGATATAACAAAATTTGTAAGCTTTGGTATTTGAATAACTATATCATTTCCATCAACTTTTAATATTATTCTATTATGAGCAAAATCTATTAAATATTCACCATGGCCAAGTTTATTTCTAATCGTAGTAACTAAAGTATAACTATCTTTAAAAGTATAACCATTTATTTCATAACCACAATCTGTTTTATTAGCAATTATATTTACATTTTTCTCCATTAAGGAAATAGGAAGTAAAATATTATTGTTTTTATCAACCATTTTTTCTTTAATAGCTAAAAATATACTAGATATATTTCCCACTATTGCACCATTTAAATATTCTTTATTTGAAATATATTCACTATAGATAGGATTACCAAATATCATTCCCATTAAAAATAAATCATATGCATAATTCCCTGAAAAATATTTTATTATAGTTTCTTCTTTATTCATTTTCTCACCATTATTAAAGGCACATACATTTCATCTTCTGTAAAACCTGCATGATTAGATTTAAATATATGTCCTCCTCTTTTATACTTAAATATTTTATCACTTTTTGCAAGAGCAATAAAGTCTCCAATAGAATCACAAAAATATTTATTTTCATTATTAAGACCAAATAATTTAGATTCTATTACTTCATCTTTACTCATTAATTTAAAATATTCCGAAAAGTATTTATTAAATAATTTTTCAAATAAAGTTTTATCAGTTACATTAAATGCGCAGCATCTTCCCTCAAGCCAAACATTGCTAATAATTAAATCAAATAAATCTGGATAATCACTTAAATAAATGTATTCAGTATCTAAATGACCATGATCTGCTGTAATAATTAATAAAGTATCTTTTATTTCATTTGCAAAACTTTCACATTTATTATTAATCATTTTTAAAATAGATAATACTTCTTTACTGTTATTACCTTTTACATGTAACATGCTATCAGGATCCATATAATAAGCATAAATATAATTTTTTTCTTTTATATTTAAATTGGATTTTATCATAGATAGCATTTCATCAATATCTTTATATGTTTCTTCATATTTAATTGGAAATACTATTTTTGAATGATATTTACCATTTTCTAAAATTCTATCAGTAATCGTTTTATAAGAAAAATATTTTTCTGCAATATTAAAGGGATATTCTTTATCACCATCTTTATATATATTTGTAAACATTGTTACAAAAGCATTTTCATTTTTATAGTACATATCCCATCCTAAATAACCATGCGTGCAAGGATATTTTCCTGTCATAATCGAAGTTGTAGCACTAGTCGTTGTCGAAGGACAAGTCGAGATAACTTTTTTAACTATATTATTTACTAAAAATGTATTAGGTAGTTTTTCATTTATTAAGTTATAACCCATTCCATCAAATAAAATAACCACTACATTTTTAGGTTTATAAGTATTTAATACTTCATCAATTTCCCCAAGTGAAGAAACTTCACTTTTTAAATCAAAATATTTTTCAATACTACCTGCTATATTAACAATATTATTTTTATAATCTGGATAAATCATAAATACCTCGTATATTTAATTTTTTTAAATAATTTAATTAATTCAACAATAGAAAAAACAAGCATCATTAAAACTAAAAAAATTGCGGCTATAGCTCCAGGCAATCCTATTTCGTTCCATTTTTTTAGTAAATCATAAAGCATATAAATTGATGAAACTAATATAAGTAACATAAAAGAAAACATAAATTTATCATAAAGTTTTTTATAAATCATTTTACCAGACTCTTTATTAAATATTTTAATAACACTTGTTGCAATCATATAAGAACTTAGTAAAAAAACAATAGCATATAATAACTTTATAATTATAATGAATCCTGGTTCCTTAAATAAAGTTCTAAAAATAAAAATACTAGTAAAAACAAATGCCAATGATAAAACTCCATAACAAATTGCATATATGATTTTTTCTTTCTTTTCCATCATAAAGTTCTCCCCTCTTTTATTGTTTCTATTACTTTTTTAACCATTATAAAACCTGGAATATAAAAGATAAAAGAAAATAATAGTAACCCGATATCTCCATGATAATCTTTAATAACTGTGTAATCAAAATATATTAAAGAGGAAAACCACATTAGCATAAACACTATATAAAAAATAATACTAAAAATTCTAAACATTTTCTTACCAGTTTCTTCATTATATAATTTAACAATTTGACAAGCATTAGAATATATTCCAAACAACATAGCAATAGAAAATAATATCATAAACACTGAAATAGAATCGGTACTAGAAAAAATATTTTTTACAAAAAATTTCCAAAACAAAAAAATTGTCAAAATTGCTACACCATAAACAATTGTATATATTATTCTAGTAACTTTATCAAACTTTTTCATACATTCACCCCGCTCTTATTTTTCTATAAGTAGTATAGCTCATAAATAGTCCTGGTAAATATAAAAATATAGTACAAAGAAGTTCTTTTAAACTTGAATTATTCCAATTATTTATTAATGAATAATCATAATAAATTAAACTTCCAAACCAAAATATTAGAAATGCTAAATAAATTATTAAACTAATTACATTAAGCACTTTTTCATTCTTTTTAATGCATAAATCTAATGCTACCAAAACAAAAACTATTGATGAAAATATAAAAATACCTCCGATAAGAATTAATAGTAATTTAATGATTCCATTATAACTGTTCATACGATTAAACATTAATTTACTGCATATTACCATTAAAAAACACATAAAAATTGAAATAGCAATTAAAATTTTTTTCATAGTTTTATCTTTAGACAAAGACTTATCTAATCTTTTCATCAATTTTTCTAATTTCTCTTCCATGAAACCTCCTACCATAATTTAATAATAGCACATAAAGAAAAATGAAACAATAAAAAAATCAACATATTTCTATGCTAATTTTATATTTTTATAACTAACTCATGTCTTATTTTGGCATGTTTTGTCGAAGTAGTTGCAATGCAAAAATTTACATGTATAATACTTACTTGAACGTGCAGGAACTGGCGTTGCCACCAATTTTCAGGGGGTTTGAAATAAATCAAAAATTCTGGAAGGAGGATGATGCTTATGTCTAAAGATAAGATAATTAAATTCGAGTTTTTATGCATACTATTTCTGATTTGTTTTTACAACATCGATAAAATAGAAAACGCCGTCCATGTTCTAGTAAAACTATTTAGACTTTTAAAAGAGTTTATTTTAGCTTTACTAGCATAGATAGCGTTATCTAATTTCATTATTAGGCAACGTGAACTTCCTTCACGTTCACCTATTTATAATATAACATTAATCTATATATTTATGCAAGGGGTTTAGATATTATTTGTTTTTCTTAATATATAATTTGAAAGTGATTTAAGTTTATCAAAAATATACATACTACAAATAAATAAAACTATAAATACTAAAATAGTGTCTTTATTAATATTACTTATATTGAAAAATGCATATTGGTAAAGCGCACAATATTCAAATGCTAAGAATAATATACACATCATTACTCCCCTTAAAAGATTATATGGTTTACAAATATAATTTAAGAATATAAATCCTGTTATAGCGGTTAAAAATACTGTAAGAGTCGAACATAATTCTTGTGAAAGACCAAAATTAATTTGGAACAACTTAATAATTACTACATTAAATACTACAGTTAAAGCACTAGGTAAAGCCTTTAAGAATACTTTCAAAAGAAAATTTCCTTTTACAAGTTCATGGTTTGGTTCAAGTGCTAAAATAAATGATGGAACTCCTATTGTAAAAAATGTTATTAAAGTTAAATGAATTGGAATAAAGAAATATTCTGTATTTAGGAAAATACAAGCAATAATTAAAATTATTGTAAATATTGTTTTACTAAGGAGAAGTGATGAACTTCTTTCTATATTATTAATACTTCTTCTTCCCTCCTTTAAAATAAGGGGTAAATTATCAATTTTTGAATCAAGAAGTACAAACTGACTTACATTTTTGGCAGCATCAGCTCCACTTGCCATTGCAATAGAACAATCACTTTCTTTTAAAGCAAGGCAATCGTTTACTCCATCACCAGTCATACCTACAAAATGTCCTTTATTCTTAAGGGCAATAACTATTTTTTTCTTTTGGTCTGGTTTAACTCTACCTAAAATATTAAAACTTTCAATAATATCAGGTATTTCTTCATCACTAACCTGTGACATATCTACACTTCTTATATCACTAATTCCTGCCCTACTAGCAATTTTAGAAACAGTTACTGGATTATCTCCACTTATGATTTTAATATCAATACCTTGCTCTTTAAAATAATTTAAAGTAACATCAGCATTTTCTTTGATTTTATCTTGAATTAAAATTAAAGCAATAGGTTTTATATCTTTTATATTTTTTAAACTTTCTCCTTTTGCAAGAAGTAATACTCTATAATCTTCTTGATAAGATGAAAGATTTTTTATTTTACCTTTATATAAATTTTCAGGGCTACCTAAAAAGTATACATCATTTTTAAATTTAACTGCTGAATACTTACGCACGCTTGAAAATGATAATGTTTCTAAAAAAGCATCCTTATATTTAATATCACTTACAAAACTTTCAACTGCTTTAAAAGTTGGTGATGGATCAGAAAGTGCATTTACATATGATGCTAAAATTTCTTTAATATCTTTTTCACTTTCTTTTTTAAGAGGAATAATTTTTTTTACTTCCATAAATCCTTCGGTAATTGTACCAGTTTTATCTAAACATAAAGTATCTACTCTTGCAAGATTTTCAATAGAATATAAATCTTGAACTAAAACATTATATTTTTTAAGTCTAATAACACTTACTGCCATTGCCGATGATGTTAAAAGTACAAGTCCTTCGGGTATCATACCTATTAAAGCACTAACCATACTCATAAGGGAATCTGGAATGCTGTTAGTAATACCCATTTGATTTATAAAAAATAATATACCAATTGGAACAAGTAAAACACTTAGTATTTTTAGCATCTTTTCAAATGAATTATAAATAACTGAATTAGTCTTTTTTATATATTTTGTTTCACTAGTAATTTTAGAAATAAAATTATCTTTTCCTATATGAATTACCTTAGCATAAACATTACCACTTATAATAAATGAACCACTTGTTAAATCATCACCCTTTTCTTTAGTAATAATTTTTTCTTCACCAGTTATAAAAGCTTCATTTACTTCACAAGTTCCAGATAATATTACAGCATCAGTTACAACCTGGTTTCCTATTTCATAATTACATACATCATCTAAAACAAGCTGTTCTCTAGTAAGCTCTATAGTTTCACCATCACGAATTACTTTAATTTTGCTATCGGCAATAACACTTAATTTATCAATTGTTTTTTTAGCAAGAATTTCTTCGACTATACTTATTATAGTATTTGTAAAAATGACATTAACAAAAAGACAATTTTTTAATGCATATAAAAATTTTCCAGATACTATTCCACTTATTAAAACCATTAAACCTAAAGCAATATTTAAAAAGTTAAAATAAGTTAAAGCATTTGTCTTAATAATTTCTTTAATAGTTTTAGTTTTTGGTTCATCAACATAATTTATTAAACCTTTTTGTTTTCTTTCTTCAACTTCAGTATTTGTTAATCCATTTATATTCATTTATTACACCTACACTACTATTTTAGTATAGCATAAATTTTATATTTTGACACCTAGATTTAATATAAAAAAATAAAGAACTAGTTATTGATTCTCTATTTTTTAGTTTTCTTTTTTCATCACAAACCACTTTTCTATAATAAGATTATCACACATGAATAAAATAATTAATCACATTTTCAATATAAAAAAACTGCTACCATAAAGTAACAATTTTTCTTTTTAATTCATTAATGTATTATTATTTTTATTATTTTTCATTCTTATTAATACTACTGCAACAGCAACAACTAAAGCAATTATTATTACATTTAATAAACATGTTAACCATATATTTGGTGTTTTACTTTTAATTATATTTATAAAGTAACTTTCTGTATCAGTTCCATCAGTAATTTTAATTTCTATTTTACTACCATTTTTAAGTTTTTCATTACCAATTATTTCATATTTAATGTCATCATTACCTTTATCAATTACTATATCTAATTTCTTTTCATTATTTATTTTTAACTCATAATTATAATTATTTTTATAATAATTTAATATATAGTTTTTAATAGTTATATTTTTTAATGAAAGTCTTTCTTTATTTGGATCTACGATTTTCAATTTAATTTTGAATTCTTTTGTTGTTCCATCTTCCGCGGTTACAATGACACTAATCTCATTATCACCAATTTTTAAATTTTCATTACCTTTAATTTCATAATTAGCACTTTTATCATTTAATGATACTTCTATTTCTAATTTTTCAACAATCTTATCTAATTTTATATCATATTCAGTTATTGAATTACTAAAATTAAAATTCTCTACATCCTTAATTACAAATTTTTGAATTGTAGTATCACTACTTTTAGGTTGTACTGGACTTGGTGTAGGTTTTGATGGTTGTGGATTTGAGGGTTTTGGACTTGGTGTTGGAGTTGGCGTAGGTGTTGGTGCTGGTTTATTTGTAACGGTTACTGAAGCACTTCCAGAAACATTTACAGCATTTCCATCATTTGCACTCGTTACATCTCCAGAAAGTGTAAGAGTTATTGTTCCTACTCCTGTTGATGTACAAGTTACTGGAAATGATTTATTTGTATCAAGTGCATCTAATGTTGCATCAGCAATATCAAGTTTACAACCACTTACAGGTCCTGAAGAAGCAACATGTAAGTTCCATGCTGCTGCTCCATTCATATTTACATATGCTGTAAAACTTTCACCTGAATATATGCTACTTGAACTAACTGATAAACTAGCACTTGCGGCATTAACATTTAAAATTACTATTAAAAATGATAATATTCCAGTTAAAATTAATTTTATTTTTTTCATTTTTTTATCCTTTCTATCCTATAGTTTTTGTTCCTATCAAATGCTGTCTTATTCTTAATAAATCTGCAGAATTTACTGTGTTATCATAGTTTATGTCTGATGCTGCAAAATATATTCCATTAAGTGGTTTCGCACCAATTAAATGTTGTCTTATTTTAAGTAAATCAGCTGAATTTATTATACCATCGCCATTAATATCACCAGTAACTACATTTGTAAATTCCTTAATTAAGTTACCAGAGTTATATATTTTTGTTTTAGAACCTGTATAAATTAAATTATTTGATGAATCAACAGTTACACTATAATTATTTCCAAGTGTAATATGACTTTTAAAATTATTTTCAGTTGTTCCAACAACAATTTTACTAATTATATTACTATTATCATCGACAGAATAATCATGTATTGAATAAGTGACACTTGATTTAAATATCGGGTATAAAACTAAATTATTTTCTATAGTTATTTCATCTCCAACATTATATTTTTGACCAGTACCATCTACTTTTGTATTCCAAGAATCAAAATAATAACCAGCCATTTCAATAGTACAATTTTCAATTTTGATAGTTTGTCCAATTTCATATTCTTTTTCATTTTTATTTGTACAACTATCATCTAAACAATAAGTGATTTTTACTTTAATTTTTTCCCATTGAGCATATAAAGTCAAATCATTTTCTAGAATTATGTTATCTCCTACATTATATGTTTTGCCAGTACCATCTACCTTTGTATTCCAAGAAATAAAATTATATTTTTCCATATCTTTGGTAGGCTTTTCAATGTTAACTGCATTACCCTTATTATATTCATATTTAGTTTTTATTGAGCAATTTTCATCATAGCAATAAGTTAATATGTTTTTTTCTATTTTAGAAACATTAATCTGTATCACTTTAACAATTTCATATCCTAATGAATTTCTTACTTTTATCGTAAATGAATTATCATTTAAAGTAAATGAATCTCCATTTTGATATTCTATCTCAATACCATTAGAAAGTATTTCGGTTCTTTCAGTTTTTTCCTGATAAATTGCCTCAACAGACAGATTTGTTAAATCAACTTTTTCACCAATTCCATAAACGGTTTTATATCCTTTTACAATTACTTCATCTGGGTCTATTTGAACATAGTTAATACCATTATCATTAGCAATTTGCTTTGGTACTGATTTATTATATACATAAAATTTCAACTTAGAATAATCCATATTAGAAAAAGCATTTATTGTAACATTTTCAAGGCTTTTATTAAAATATATTTCATTTACATTTGAATTTTCAAATGCACCATCACTTATTTCAATAACACTTTCTGGTAAAACTAATGAAACATTTCTTTCAGAATCAAATGCATCTGAAAATGCAGAGTTTTGAATTACACGAGTATTATTTGAAAAGACAATAGTATTTAAAGATGTACATAAATGAAATGCAGCAAAACCAATATCTGTTATATTATCAGATAGTATTACTTTCTTTAAATCAAAAGCATTACTAAAAGTATTCGCAGGCAACAATGTAATATTTGCTAGAAGATTTACTTCATCAATATTTGAATTAAAAAATACACCTTCTCCCATTGAATCAACTGATTCAGGAATTGTTATTTTTATCTCTTCATCTTTAGTAAATGCCCTAGCAAAAGCAGAATCTCCAATCGTTTTCAAAGAATTTTCAAGATTTATTTTTTTTAGCATATCACAACCAATAAATGCAGAATCTTGAATTTCAGTTATCTTATTACTTAAAATAACCTCTTCAACTTTAGAATCATAAAACATTTCTTTAGGTATCGTTGTAACATCTCCGGAAATGTCTATTTTTTTAATTCCAGAACTTCTAAATGCATTTTCTCCTATATTTGCTACTGATTGTAAAGTTAAACTAACATTTGCATTTGCATCAAAAGAATTCATAAAAGCACTACGGCCAATATAATCAAGTTTTTGTGGAATATTAAATTCTTTAATTTTAGGACAATCACTAAAAGCATAGCTACCAAATTCTGTAATATCATTAGATAGCTTAACACTTTCTAATTCCGCACTATACATAAACATTTCCATTGGTATACTCACACTATTTAATATTTCTATATTTTTTACACCACTTTTATAAAATATTTTTTTACCATATATAGATACCGTTGTTGGTATAGTAATTGTTGCATTATCTAAAGCTCCCTTAAATGCATAATCATCAATTATCTTAAGGCCTTCAGGTAAACTAACTTGTTGTAAAGATGAACAATTTTCAAAAGCACTTGAACCAATCTTTTTAATCGTTGATGGCAATACTACTTTTTTTAAATTAGGTGACTCTGCGAAAAATGATTCTGTAATTTCATTCAAATTGGTATTAATTTCGATTTCTTCCAAACCACTACCTTTAAATACAGAATTTCCGACACTGCTTACTGAGCTAGGAATGATAAATTTACCTAAATCAAATGCCTCTGCAAATGCATAATCGCCAATTGTTTCTAAATTATTCGACAAATTTATTTTTTTTAATTGTTTACAATTTTTAAAGGCACTACTACCTATTGAAGTTATATTTTCAGGTAAAACAATTTCCACTAATTTAGAATTAATAAACATCTCATCAGTAACTTCAGTAAATTCATTTTCAAAAATAATTTTAGAGGAATTTATTCCTGAAAATGCTCCATTTCCCATTTCTGTCACACTACTTGGCACAGTTATCTCAGAGTACTTCTGTAATCCATTTGCAAATGCATAATCACCAATATGTGTAATACCCTCAGCAAACTTTATAGGTGTAAGGGCATCATCCCAATAAAATGAATAATTACCAATATAAGATATGATTGCATCAAGAGTTACCATATGTCTTAAACCTTGAAATGCATAATCACCTACATAAAGATATTTTGCGTCACTTTTAACATAATTCAAATTAGGAATAACACTACTTCCTAAACCATCTCTATTAAAGGCATTATTTCCAATTTTTGTTAAACTTTCAGGTAGATATAATTTCACGACATTTATAAAAGCATCTGAAGCATTATAAAAAATAGATTTATCTGAATCTGCTATTGCAACAACATTATAACCATCAATTTGTGAAGGAATCTTCAAAATCTTACTATTAAGATTTGTATCTTTAAAATTTGTAAGTTCAATATCTGTATCATTTAATTTATTATATTCCCATACGCTTTCCCAATTACTAGGATTTTTAATAGTAAAGGAATCCTCGATTACATCTCCTAGTAAAGTTGTATGTTTGAATTTAATAGTTTGTGAATCAAGAGTATTTGGATCATAATCAGACAAAACAACGCTGTTTGTGTCAGAAAGATTATATTCAAATTTTAAATCATTATTATAAGTTATTATAATTTTAGTCTGTAAAATATTGTTTATCGTTCCATAATTATAATCAGTTAAAACGGGTACAACTTCATAACTTTTAATTGTTGGCTCTATGTCATCATTCGAACTTTTCTTAAATACATTGAATTCATCACAGTCATCATTTTCACATATATCAGCATTGTTAAAATTAATAAATCCAAAACCATATGTTTTATCCCAACCTTTATCTCCCAAGTCAATTGCATATCTTTTTAAGATTAGCATAACATCATTATAAGATAAATTACTATTTAATGATTGAATATTTGCTACTGCTGATACAATATGTGGTGCCGCCATCGAAGTACCACTCTTTGTACCATTAATACTCAAAATATCTGTACCTGGAGCACTAAAAGTAATTGAATCTCCGTAGTTAGAAAAATAAGATTTTTCAAAAGTTTGTGTTACCGAACTAACACAATATGTGTTACTATATGAACAAGGATAAAGTAAATTATCCGTGTTGTTGTTTCCTGCCGCAGCAACAGATATTATATTTCCTTTTCTTGCTGCTTCTATTGCTATAAATGAACTCTCTATATAGCTGTATGATCCAAAACTCATATTAATTACATTTGCTTTTTTACTATAAGTGACATAATTTATGCCTGCAATAATATCTGTTGCATACAAATCATCATCATCTTTTGAAGCTTTTATTGGTAATATTTTTACATTTTCTGGTGTACTTTCGGCAATTGTTCCAGCAATATGAGTTCCGTGACCACTTTCATCTGACATTGTTTCCGTTTCTGATAGAACATTGTAAACACCAGCTAACCTATTTGGATAATTTTCATTAAATAAATCAACATCTAAACCACTATCGATTATAGCAACTACTACATCATCTAATTTTTTACCATTCATTTTTTCTTTTAAAGTGTCCATTCCCATTGCTTCTACTCCCCAAGAATTATAAGAATCATTTGACATTGTAAGAACTTCATTTTCAGTTAGTTTTAGAATGTTATTTTCAGAAACAGTTATCTTGTCTTCCTTCAATTTTTCTAATGCATCATTTTTTTTACTGCCATTTTTAAATAATAAGTAATATTGATTATTAGGTGCTTTTATTATTTTTTGTGCACCATATTTTTCTAAATTATCATTTAATGTTGTGACAATCAAAATATTTTTCTTTTCTTCTTCCTTTATATTTTGATTTTCTCTAAAATAATTATCCATAAACTCCATAGATAATGAATTTATATTATAAATATTATCTGGTTTTAAATATTTAAATAATATAAAAGCCCCTATAACCAAAACCACACTAAAAACTAAAACGATTTTTTTAACACAACTTCTCACAAACTACCTACTTCCTATTTTAAATAATATCATATTTAAAAGTTCAAGTCTATAACATTATTAAAAAATAGACTAAATAAAAATTTAATCTATCTATTTCCATAATTATTTAACTTCTTTTTAAACTTGAAAGAATCCGCTAGTTTAAAACTTATTACAAATAAAGTATATTATAACGCTTACAGAAAACAAATATTTTTTAATTTTTTTACATATTAAATAATTCAATTTTATTGTAAAAGAAAACTGGTTTTGATATAATATTTTTAGAGTAAAGAGGTATTGATATGATAGGAACTATAGAACAAATTATTAATAATCAAATTGAGGTTAAACTTGCACTTGATGTAAAGAAAACTACTAACTTAATAAACCTTTATGTTTTAATAAAGGATACTAATAAATCTTTTATTGGAGAAATAACTGAGCTTAGTCTAACAAAATGTAAAGTTAATATTTTAGGAAAATTAGAAAATAATGACTTTATATATGGATTTGATGAAAAACCATCATTTGCAAGTGTAATATATTTACTTAATTATGACTTTGTAAAAAATATTGTAGGTTTTAAAAATAACTACTTAATTATGGGTAAAAGTCCATTTTATGAAAACGCCTATATTAATGCTGATATCAATAGTTTATTTGGTTCACACTTTGCCATATTTGGATCCTCTGGAAGTGGTAAAAGTTGTGGTTTTACAAGAATTATGCAAAATCTAATGAAAAGTGAAAATATGAATGATAAACCAAATATTATAATATTTGATGCTTATGGTGAATATGCAAAAGCCTTTAATTACTTAAATAATGAACCAACTTTTGCCTATAAAACTTATAATACTGATTTAAATAGTAATGATGAAATACTTCTTTTACCTCCATGGCTTTTAGGAGTCGATGAATATGCACTACTTCTCGAAGCAAATGATAAATCACAATTAAGTTTAATTGAAAAAACTCTTAGATATGTAAATTTATTTATAAAAGATGATGAAACTGTAAAAGCTTATAAAAATACAATTTTAGCTAAAGCTCTTCTTGATATATTAATAAGTGGTAAACCAGGTCCTCAAATAAGAGATCAAGTTATCGGCGTTCTTACTAAAACTCATACTGATGAAATAAATCTTGAAAGTGAAATTAGTGAACCTGGATATTATCGTACATTTAGACAATGTATGAGAGTTGATGATCATAATAAAATTAATGCTATTGAACAAGTAACTGACTTTTTGCAAAAATTTATTGGTGATGAAGTAACTTTTTCACTTCCTGATGGAACTTTTCCATTTACTTTACAAGATGTATCAAATGCCTTAGAATTTGCCCTTATTGATGAAGGTGTATGGAAAAATGATAGTGTATTTAATATGATGAATATTTTAAAAGTTAGACTTGATAGCATATTAAATAGTGATAATAAAAAATATTTTGAATATCCACAGTATATAAGTTTAGAAAGTTATATTGATAGAATATTACATACTCAAAATGGTAAAAAAGCCCAAATAGTTAACTTTAATATTAATTATGTTACTGAAAGACTTGGTAAATCACTTGTAAAAATATATTCTAAATTAATATTTAACTATGTTACATCTTTAAAAGAAAGAGGTTCTGAACCATTTAATATTATAATCGAGGAAGCCCATAGATATGTTCAAAATGATATTGATAGCGATGTACTTGGTTATAATATATTTGAAAGAATTGCTAAAGAAGGAAGAAAATATGGTATACTTTTAGGTCTTATTTCACAAAGACCATCAGAAATAAGTGAAACTACATTAAGTCAATGTAATAACTTTATAATATTTAAAATGACTCACCCTACTGATATTGCTTATATTAAAAAGGTTGTTCCCTTCATGAGCGAGGAAAATACTGAAAAAATGAAATCAATTTTACCAGGTAATGCTTTATGTTTTGGTACAGCATTTAAAATGCCCTTACTTGTAAAATTTGAATATCCTGATCCTGCTCCACAAAGTGATAATGTAAATTTAGGTAGTGTTTGGTTTAAATAATTGATATAATAATTTTAACGGAGGTAATTATGAATTGTTTGTTTTGCAATATTGCACAAAATGAAAAAGAAAGAATGACTATTTATGAAGATGAAAGTTTAGTCCTTATTATGGATAAATTCCCTATTTGTGATGGACATGCTTTAGTTATTCCTAAAAAGCATTTCGAAGATATTTATGAAGTTGATGAAAAAACTTTATCTCATATGTTTGAGGTTGCTAAAAAATATGCTAAAGTTTTAATGGATGTTACTAATGAAAAAGGATGTACATTTTCTATAAACTATGGTGATAAACAAGAAATTAAACATTTACATTTACACATTATGCCAAATTATAAGGTTAAACCTTCTAAAAAGGTAGATGAAGTATATAATTTAGTAGTGAGTTATTATGAAAAAGAAAAGAAGAATTAAAAAAAGTATTAAAATTTGTTTTATATTTATAATATTAATTGCTTTAACAATTGTTTCCTACTTAATAATTAATAATAATGGTGGTAAAGATTTTAATTTTAATAAATTAGTTAATGAAAATAAGATTACTTACCCTATAGTTAATAAAATCTCTTTAGTGGCTACTGGTGATGCTCTTTTACATAATCCTGTTTATATTAGTGCTTATGATAATTCTACAGAAAGTTTTAACTTTGCACCTCAACTTGAACTTGTAAAAGAGGAAATCAAAAATTATGATATAAAATATTATAATCAAGAAACTGTTTTTGGTGGTAAACTAACTGATAGATTTAACTGTAAATATAATATGCCAGGTTATTGTTCTTATCCTTACTTTAATTCTCCATCAGAGTTTGGTGATGCAATGGTTGATGCTGGATTTAATATGATATCACTTGCCTCAAATCATAGTGCTGATTGTACTTATGCATCAGATACATGTATTACTAATTCATATAATTATTGGAAAAGCAAAAATGTTGTATTTGATGGATTTAATGAAGATGAAAGTAAAGAAAACAAATATAATATTGGCGAAAAAAATGGAATTAAATATGGTTTTTTAAATTATACAAATACTTTAAATGGTCTTGATAATTCAGTTAGTAATATTAAATATAAAATAGATTTATATGATGAAGAAACCGCTAAAAAGGAAATCGAAGATTTAAAAACTAAAGTTGATGTTGTAATTGTGGCAATGCATTGGCATAAAGCAAGTGCTGAGTATGAAACAGTTCCTACACAAGCTAATAAAGAAATAGCAAATTATCTTGCATCTTTAGGTGTTGATATCATTTTAGGAACATATTCACACTGTTTGCAACCATTTGATATAATTGGAAATACTGTAGTATTTTATTCACTTGGCAATTTTATTTCTAATCAAGGTGATTTAATTTCCTCAATTGGATATAAAGGTGTTGTTGGAGTCCTTGCTTCAATGGATATAACAAAAACAACTTATGAAGATGGAAGCGTAGAAGTTAAAGTAAATAACTTAGGTGCTGATTTAACTTATACTTATAATAAAAATCATCGTGATTATAAAGTAATACCATTTAGTAAAATGAGCGAAGAATATAATAAAGATTATAAAAATATTTATGAAGATTATAAAAATATTCTTACTTCACTTAATCAAAATATAAATGTCAAACCTGTAAATTAATGAACTAGCAATTAGTTCATTTTTTCTTTTAAAATCTTTCTTAAGCACAAAAAAAAGAAAAAGCATTTGCTTTTCCTTAGAAAATTGGTCCCATTATTATTGCAAGTAAGATAAATAAAATTAATACTATGAAAAAATAATTATTAAATCCATTTGAACAGTTTTCAGGTGGATTTTTTTTATTACAGCAACTCATATTACACCCTTAAATATATGCACCGACTATGATTATAAGAAGTATAAATAATACTAATATAATCGCAGCTCCAAGACCATTTCCACAATGATTCATATAAAATTCCTCCTTTTTGTCTTTTCATAATATTAAATGCTAAATAATTAATTTTGACACTCATATTTAGTTTTCTTTTACATATAATAATTTCTAACAATAACCTATTTTTATTGTATTTTTCCCTTATAATTGCTATAATTAACTTATGGAGGTAAAGATGAAAAAGAAAATAGTATTAGCTATGGCACTTACACTTCTTTTAACAGGATGTGGAAAAGTACCAAAATTAGAAAATGGAAAGGATGCAGTAGTAAGTTTTAAAAATGGTGATAAAATCAGTGTAGATGATTTATATACACAAATGAAAGACAAATATGCCTTATCTATACTTGTAAATATGATAGATAAAAAAGTTTTAGAGGAAACTTTTAAAGATAATATTGAAAAAGCAAAAAAAGCTTCAGAAAGTTATCTAAGTGCATTAAAAGAAAGTTATGATTCAGAAGAAAAATTACTTTCTGCTATACAACAATATTATGGTTTCTCTACTTTAGAGGAATATAAAGAACAAGTATATCTAAGCTATATGCAATCTTATGCTGTAGAGGCTTATGCAAAAGAAAAAATAACTGACAAAGAAATTGAAAATTACTATAAAAATATGGAAAATGATATTGAAGTTAGTCATATTTTAATTACACCACAAGTTACTGATAAAATGAATGATGATGAAAAGAAAAAAGCTGAAACTGAGGCAGAAACAAAAGCCAAATCAATCATTACTGAACTTAAGGATGCAGTTAAAAAAGGTTCGTCAGTTGCTGATGCTTTCTCAGAACTTGCTAAAAAATATAGTGAAGATGAATCAACAAAAGATAAAGGCGGTTCTTTAGGTGAAGTTAACAAAACTAAATTGGGAGATTCATACTCAAGTCTTGTAAATAAAGCATATACTTTAAAAGATGGAGCATATAGCACTGAAGCCATTAAAACTGACAATGGATATCATGTTATAATGAGAAATAAAACTTATGATAAAAAAGATTTAAAAGATGTTAAACAGCAAATTATTGAAACTTTAGCAAAAGAAAAAATGAAAAAAGATAATACAATTTCTGTAAATGCTCTTCAACATTACCGTAAAGAAAAAGGTATGGAAATCGAAGATTCTACACTTGCTACTCAATATTCAAATTATATTTCAAATACACTTGCATCTTTAACACAAGAAAAAAATAATACTACAAAATAAGGTATCTATAATGATATCTTTTTTTATGTAAGCATATTTTATAATATGGAGGTTTATGAATACTGTTTTAAATAATTTTTTAGTTACTGGTAAAATTAATAATTTAGATACCACTATAACATCCAATACAATTTCTGTTGAAATTCCAAGTTTACCACTTTCTATATCTAAATTAGCTAATAAAAATATTTGGTCTGATGGAATATTAAAATATTCAATTACAATCACAAATAATTCAAATTCAAATATTACAAATGGCATTTTCAAAGATATAATAAATCCAAAATATGCAAATGTTATACCAAGTAGTGTTTTGGTTAATAATAGTTCTTACCCATTTACTTATAATAAAGCAACAGGTCAATTAGAAATTAATAATTTAAATATAAATGTAAATGAAATAGTAACAGTTACCTACTCTGTTTCTAAAAAAGTAAATGAAGTTTTTGTATTAAATAATACAGCATATTTAAATGATATAGCAAGTAACACTGTAAAAGTAACAAGTATCTTAATTAGAAATTGCAATAATTTTGCACGTAAATAGGACTATTTAATTAATTAATAAAATTTAAAAAACATATAATTATTATGGAGGTAATAAATTGATAAATGAATTAAATAATACAGCAAATGTATCGGGAACTATAGACGGGCAAACTACTACTCTTACTTCGAATACACTGGGGGTGAATGTTATAAACGGTTTAACCGCTGTTAAAAGTGCTGATAAAACTTCTTGGGCTGATGGTGAACTTACTTATACTTTAACTATTAATAACACAACTGGACAAACTTATACATCACCAGTAATTACTGACACTCTTGATACTACGCTTGTTACATTTGTACCAGATAGTGTTACAATTAATGGTTCAGCCGCTACATCAAGTCAGTATACATATAATAATTCTAATGGACTACTTACTGTTAATCTTAGTGATATTGCAACTGGTGGAACTGCCACTGTTACATTCAAAGTTACAAAAAATAATTAAAATTAAAACATCAGCCAAAACTGATGTTTTTTAAAATCCTTTTGTATAAAGTTTTTGTTTTGTAAGAATATCTGCCTTTTCAGGTGGATATTTTTTTATAAGTTTATTATATATTTTATCATATTCTTTTTGATAAATATCTTTATCATCAAAATCAATATTTTCAAGTATTTCTCTATAATTGGTATAACCTAAATTTCTTAAATCACTACCTACTTTAACAATAAACATTTTTTTAGATAAGTTATGATTTGCTTTAAGTTTTTTATTAATTATTTTATTTATTCTCTCTTCATTAATATCCTCAAATAAACATAAATATTTTAAAATGTCTTCTTCCTTAAAACCATTTTTTAAAAGCTCTCTTTTAACTTTTTCTGGTCCCTCTAAAGAAAGATTAATTTTATCATTTATATATGATTTTATATATAGTTCATCATTTAAGTAGCCTTGCTCTTTTAGTTTATTAATTATTTTATCTTGATCTTTTTTTAAAATAAATAAAGTATTAAGTTTTTTTCTAATTTCATTTTCAGTTCGAAGACGAATACTTACAAATTTAATAATTTTATAATATGCATCGTAAAAGTTATTGTCCTTTATTATATTTTCAAATAAAGTATTATCAATTTCTTTTTTAGAAAAAAGTAAGTATTTTAAAATAGTATCTTGATATAAATTATATTTTTCATTATCAATTGTTACTACATACTTACCATTTTTATTTAATTTTATACTAGTTATTTTCAAATTTAATTTTGTTTCTCAGCAAGATAATTTGATGCTGCTTCATCTAAATCTTTTATTAAAGCATCAACATTTTTCTTTTCACTTATTCTTGCTCCTGATGCATATTGATGTCCACCACCATTATATTTAGAGGCAACTTCATTAATAATTGGTCCTCGTGAGCGAATATTTACTTTATATATTTCATTTCTTTCATCATAAGTAATAAAACACCATACATTTAATTCTTCAATAAAATTAAAATTGTTTATAAGTACTGATGCCGCAGATAAATCGACCTTATATTCCTCAACTACTTTATTATCAATTAAAATATATCCAAACTTATTATCAGTAATTATTAAATTATTTATTATATAAGCCTCAAACTTACATTCATTAAAACTTTTTTGATAAAGATTTGCATAAAGATTTGTAAAATCAAGATTATAATCTTTACATAATTTAGCTGCCATTTCAAATGTTCCCGCAGTAGTATTTTTAAATAAAAATCTTTCACTATCAGAAACAATTCCTAAAAATAGTTTTTCCGCAATATCTTTATCCATAACAAGTTTTGTTTCATAAATAAGATTTGCAACCATTTCACATGTTGAGGAATAATCACTTGATGTAAAATCCGCTGTACCTATTATATCCTCTTTAGGATGATGATCTATTTTAACTATATCTTTATAATCTAAATCATCTGCTCCATCTATTCTATAGAAGTTAGGTACATCAAGTACTATCAAAAGACTATTTGTTAAACTATTAAAATCAGGTTTATCTAAAGAACCTAAGTACTTAAATTTACTTACACCCGCACCAACTGCATATACTCTTTTATTTGGAAATGTAAGTTTAATAGAGTCACGAAGAGCAATTTGACTTGCAACGGCATCTGGATCTGGTCCAATATGTCTAGCAAGAACTATTTCATCATATTTTTTAATTAATTTAAATATTTTTTTGTATATATCCTTATTTATATTAATCACCCATTTCAATTTTTAACTTCATTGTATCTTGGGCAATTAAAAGTTCTTCATTAGTTGGTAAAATATAAACTGGAATACTAGAGTCTTCAGCAGAAATTTTCTTATATTCTCCACGAACATTATTTAACGTATCATCAAGTTTTACACCTAATGATTTAATTCTATCAACAACCATTTTTCTCATTCTTGCACTGTTTTCACCAACACCAGCAGTAAATACTATAGCATCAGCTCCACCAAGCATATTGTTATACACAGCAATATAATTAGCAATTTTTTGAGCATACATATTTTCCGCTAAAACAGCCATTTTATTTCCTTCCATTGCAGCATTTTCAACATCTCTTGCATCTGATGATATTCCTGATACTCCTAAAAAACCACTCTTCTTATTTAAATCATTAGTAATTTCAGAAATAGTTTTACCAGTTTTGTTACATACATATTCTAAAATAGATGGATCAATATCACCACATCTTGTTCCCATCATAACACCTGCAAGTGGAGTAAATCCCATTGAAGTATCTACTACTTTGCCTTCATCAATAGCACAAAGTGATGCACCATTTCCAATATGACAAGTAATAACTTTTAATTCTTCATTTTCAAGTTTTTTGCAAAGTTCTCCATATACAAATCTATGACTTGTTCCATGGAAACCATATTTTCTTACACCATATTTTTCATACCATTCATAAGGTACTGGATATAAGAAATGTTCTTCATCCATTGTTTGATGGAATCCTGTATCAAATACACCAACATTTATTACTCCAGGAAGGGCTTTCATAAATGCCTCAACTCCAAGAAGGTTTGCTGGATTATGAAGTGGTCCAAGTTCGTTATATTTACTAATTCTTGCAACTACATCTTCATTTAAAATTACTGGATGAGTAAACTCTGCTCCTCCATGTAGAATTCTATGACCTACTCCTTCGATTTCATTTAATGATGAAACAATATGCATATCTACTAAATCTTTAATTAAGTAGTCAACTGCTACAGAATGATCTTTTAAATATACTTCTTTTCTTGTTTTTTCTCCATCATACTTAATTGTATAGAAACTATCTTTTAGGCCTATTTTTTCAAATACACCACTTGCAATAGCCTCAGTTTTTGGTAATTCAAATAAAGTAAATTTTAATGATGAACTACCTGCGTTTATTGATAATATTTTCATTTTCTTTCACCTCAAAATTATTATACAAAAAAAAAGTAACTTTTGCTACCTTTTTCTTTTCTTTTGCAAAATAATCGCACATAATTTCAAGTTTTATATAAATTCATGTCTTATTTTGGCATGTTTTGTCGAAGTAGTTGCAATGCAAAAATTTACATGTATAATACTTACTTGAACGTGCAGGAACTGGCGTTGCCACCAATTTTCAGGGGGTTTGAAATAAATCAAAAATTCTGGAAGGAGGATGATGCTTATGTCTAAAGATAAGATAATTAAATTCGAGTTTTTATTCATACTATTTCTAATTTGTATTTACAACCTAGATAAAATAGAAAACGCCGTTCAAGATTTAGTAAAACTATATGAGCTCGTAAAAGAGTTTATTATAGCATTGCTTTCCTGAATAGCGTTTTCAATTATTAAAACCAATTGGTAACGCAAAATTCTTTCACGTTCACCTATTTATAATATATCATTTATTTATATATTTATGCAATAGGTTTATCAACTAAAAAAAATAATAATTTCTTATTACTTTTTATTTGTGTTACCACTTGTTTTTGAATAGTTATCATAATTATTTATATTTCTACGGGTAAATGATACATTATATTCATCTTTTTCTTTCATATTATTAGTTTAGTTAAAAATAGTTAAAATATACTAAAAAAAGACTATAGTAAATCACTATAATCTTTATCATCATTATTAAGTGTAATTATTTTTTGATTTTTTATTGCTTCATAAATAAGCTCATCTTTATCAATTAATTTTTCATATTCTTTAGCAAGTTTTAAATCCGGATGAATAACTGGATGTTTAGGAACAAATATTGTGCAGCAATCTTCATAAGGTCTAATTGAAATATCATAAGTACCAATTTTTTTTGCCAAATCTATAATTTCAAGTTTATCAAAACAACATACTGGTCTTAAAACAGGTTTTTTTATAGCTTCATTAATAACTTCCATACTCTTAAGTGTTTGGGAAGCAACTTGTCCTACACTTTCACCATTTATAATTACATGAGCATTACATCTATTAGCCACCAAAGCGGAAATTTCATACATAAATCTACGCATAATTGTAATTAAATAATAATTAGGAATATTTTTAATTATTTCCTCTTGGATATGAGTGAAATTTATAACATGAACTTTTACACTTCCATTATAAACTGATAATTTTCTTGCTAAATCAAATACTTTTTCTATTGCCATATCTGATGTATGTGGTGGAGAATCAAAATAAATTGCCTCAATTCTAATACCTCTTTTCATTGCAAGATAGCCCGCTACCGGGGAATCAATTCCCCCAGAAAGCATAAGAAGACCTTTACCTAAAGTTGAAACTGGATAACCTCCAAGACCTTTAATACCTCCAAAATAAATAAGTACTTCATTAATTCTAATTTCAATACAAACCTCTAAATCAAAATTTTCAAGTAATACTTTTTTATTAGGAATATTTTTTAAAATATGAGCTCCAACGAGTTTAGAAACTTCTACTGAAGATATTTCATAATGTTTATCACTTCTTTTTGTCGTAACTCTAAATGTATTAAACTCTTTATCTTTAATCAAAGATAAAACATTTTCTTTAATTGTATCAAGATCTTTTTCTTTAAAAATATAACCTATCATTATTTCATGAATACCAAATACAGTTTTTAGTTTTTCCATAACTTTAGGTATATTTTCTGTATATATAATCATTCTACCAACATCAGACGATATACTGAAAGTTTCTTTTTGTAATAAAGATTCAATATTATGTTTTAATGTTTTAATAAAAAAATTAATATTATCACTTTTCGTAGAAAGTTCAGCATATTTTATAATAATAACTTTTTCCATTTAATCCTTCCTTACTAAACTATTAAGTGATTCAAAATTTCTATCGAAAGCCTTAAGAAATTTATCAATTTCATCACTTGTAGTTATGCTAGATAAACTAATCCTTATTGTATGTGAAGCCCTTTTTATATCATTATATAATGCCATTACCGCATTTGAAGTTTCTCCTGAAGAACAAGCAGTATTCGTAGATAAATATATTTCTTCATTATCCATTGCATGAATAAATGTTTCTGGTTTAATATTCATAAGTGAAATATTTAAAATATGTGGAATAGAATACTTAGTTTTATTAATTAGAATATCTGGATATTTACTAAGTTTATTACATATTCTTTCATTTAATAAATTTACATATTTTTCTTTTTTTTCAACACCCTCGAGTGCAAGTCTTAAAGCCTTAGCAAATCCCACAATCAAAGGAAGTGGTGGTGTACCTGGTTTTAAATCATTAGACTGTCCACTGCCATAAATAATTGGTTTAATTTTTACTGTACTATTTTTATAAAGCATTGCTATTCCTTTTGGACCATATATTTTATGTGAGGATATTGTAGCTAAATCAGTATCTAAAAGAGAAACAGAAATTTTTCCTACAGCTTGAGTCATATCACTATGAAACAAAGTATTAGGATTTTCTTTCTTTATTATTTGTCTAATCATTTTAAGAGGTTGTCTTATACCAAGTTCACTATTAACAGCTGCAATACTAACCAAAATTGTATCAGGTCTAATTAATCTTTTTAACTCCTCAAAATCTACAAGTCCATCAGCATTTGAACTTACATAACTAATTTCAAACCCAATACTTTTTAAATAATCACAAATATCATATACATCAGCATGTTCAAGTTTTGAAACTATAATATGTTTTCCTTTTTTAAAATATGCTAAAGCACAACCAATTATTGCTAAATTATTACTCTCAGTTGAGGATGATGTATAAGTAATTTCACTTTCTAAAATATTAAAACAATTTGCAATTTGTTTTGTTGCACTATTAAGTAAATTTCTTGATTTAATGCCAAGACCATTTAAGGAATTAGCATTACCAATAAACTCCCTAGTTACTTTATTCATTGTATCTTGTACCTCTAAAGCAACAGGAGTTGTAGCACTATAATCTAAATAAATCATAAATCCCCCCTAATCCTTAAAATTCTCAAGTAATTTATGATGGATACCAGGTTCAACTATATTTATTGCACTAATTGCCTGTTCTAAACAAATCTTATAATTTCCTTTATAAAAAGAGTTTTCTGCTTTAGTTAAACCAAAATCTACATCTTTATTAACTACTCTATATCTATTTCCATATACGATTGCCATTTCTGCCATTTTTGCAGTTTTTGTTGTTTCATTAATTGTATTATAAACTTTTAAAACTAAATCTCTTGCTGTATCCACACGCATATTTAATACTTTAATTGAAATTGGCCTTTTTTCAAGTTCCGCAATCATTTCTTTTATAGCAAGGGAAGCCTCTGCAAACTCCACATAATAATTTTTAGGTACAACTGGAAGTTTATATTCTCTTGCTTTTAATTTACAATCTTTTAAAATTTCCTCAATTTCTGTAAGTTGTTCTTTTGCTCTTAATTCATCATCTTTTAAACTACTTAAAGTTTCTAAAGTATGATTTAATTTTTCTTCATTTTTAAGAAGTTTATTATTTATATTTTCCATCTCACTAGCAAGTTTTGAATATGCTAATGTTTTATTTCTAAATATATCAATTATATGATCATAACTATTATGGTTATCAATTATATTATCTTTTATTTCAATAATACTTGCAACTTCTTCATCAGTTAAATCATAACTATATTTAAGTTCATCAACTTTTTTAAATAATTCTTGACTTATTTTTTCAAGTTTAGAAAGTTTTATACCAATACTACGCATATAATCATCAAAAAGTCTTTTACTTACTTTTTCATTTTCAAAATCATTATATAATGAATCAAAATAATCATGCATAGTTTTAAGTTCAAAGATTGAATCCTCAACATCTAAAACATTTAATCTTTGAAATATATCAATTATCTTTTTATTTGCCTCTTCGATATTATATTCAATATTTAAATAATCTAAATTATAACCACTTTGAACCATTTTTTTATAAATCAATTTTATATCTTCGATTTTCTTAGGAATAAGATTTTCTCCATATAAACAAATAGTTTTTGTTTCATTTATTATTTCATTTAAATTTGAAACAATATCATCAATAGCCTTAACAATTTTAGGTGCTTCAGTATAAGCATTTTTATCCATAGCATTTTCAAAACTTGCAAATAATTTGTCAACATTTTCAAATTGTAATTCTAAAGGAGTTTTAATCTTACTATAACTTTCAGGATCTTCTTTATAAGTTGTAAGTACATTTCGATACTCTGCTTTTAACTTAGTAATTTTATCTCTATTTCTTTCCTCACTTAAAGTAATTTCTTTAATTTCATCAAGTAAAATTCCAGATTTTGTTTGTAAATAATTTAAATCCATTTCAGTCTTTATAATTGAGGCTTTTAAATTTGCATAATCTTTTGTTTCAAAATATTCTTGAACTTCATTAATTAAATCAGTTATTTTTGGTATATCATCATTTTTAATTTCGTTAAACCTTTTTTGCCATGATTCATATTTTTTTCTTAAATCATCATTATTTATTAAACTTTCAACTTTATTAAGTTCAGAAAGTATTCCCGCAGAGATTACTAAATTTTTTTGTCTTTCTAGTTCATTTATTTGGGCTAAATATTTCTTTTTAGTCTTATTTGAAATCACTAGTAAAACAATTACAATTATTATCATTGTAAGAAAATAGTAACCAATAGCAAATAACATAAACATTTCTCTAGTCATCCATCTTTTTCCTTTACATATATTTTATTTTATCATAAATGCATAAAAAAAAGAATATGATTTTATTGATTTTTTTCAATATTTATATTATAATTAATTTGCTTTATGAAAAAGCATTCATCTTGCGCCCATAGCTCAACTGGATAGAGCATTTGACTACGGATCAAAAGGTTGGGGGTTCGAATCCCTTTGGGCGTACCAATTTTAAAAAATTTCACATTTTTATAAGCGTAATGCATTTTTTATTTGCAAAACTTAAAATTTGTGATATAATTAATTTGTTTTCGAGAAGTAGCACAGCTTGGTAGTGCACTACGCTTGGGACGTAGGGGTCGCAGGTTCAAATCCTGTCTTCTCGACCATTTAAAATTTACTAGGTAAACCTAGTTTTTTTTATTGTCAAAACCCCTAGTCCCAATATTGGTACTATTGTATAAATAAAATAACACCTTGTTATTCATTTTTTATTCATTTCTGATTATAATATTAATAGTCGAAGTAGCACTATTTGCGGTTAAGTTTCCTAAACTGATGCACTACAAAATTAATCTACCTCGATTGACACAATATGGTTCTTATGTTATAATTGAACCTATAAAAGAACTGATCTAGTTGGACTTACCGACGCTTTCGGTTCTTTTTATTTTCTTTTAAAATACTTTAAATATCTTTCTTTTCCCATAAAAATAACTTCTTTATATACAGAATTATACTTTTCTCTATTTAATAATTTTTCTATCTGTTCCATTGCCATTTCATTAGTCAAATCATAATTATCAGTATCAATATTTACAATAATTTTATTAGATTGTTTTCTAGCTTCATCAAAACATCTTTGTATTTTTTTCCTTTGACTATTGTTACTTTCACTTTTATAAACACTTTTAATTTCATAATAATCATTTGAAGTTTTACCGATTCTTTCGATATCAGGGACATTAATACTGGTGGGTTTTTCAATTTCTCTTAACAAATTCATATTCCAACCTAATTCTTCTCTTAATCTGTTTATAACTTTTCTTTCATCCTTTGTTAAATTGGCTTTTCTAAATTTAGCATTATTTTTGGTATATGTAATTTTGTTCCCTTTTTCATCAACTGTATTAAAACTACAAACAAATTCAGGTTCTATGGTTTTCACTTTTCCATTTTTTATTGTATCGTATGTAATATCTTCATATTGTGTTAAATTAAATTTAGATATTACCATATCTCTTTTATTTAATAATTCTTTTCTTTGAGCAAATTTTTGAATATTTAAGGGAACTCTATCATATCTATTGATATTTTTATCAGTATAAGTTAATTTATCATTATTAATCTCATCATTATCATTATTTATCAAATTATCAGCATCATATGAAGTCATTCTATTTTCTTTTGCACTTTCGTGCAAATATAATGTATTTTCTATTGCAAATTTTTCCATTACTTTTTAATTTTCAAAATATTTCTATGTCATTTTGAAATTCTCCCTTCATATATATTTATTACCGGAAAATTTCTCTTTTCCTCCTTTTTTTGATAAATTTCTTTAAAAAAGTCGAAATTTTACATTTTATTTACATATATTTTATATAAATCATTTTACATTGTTTAACATCAAAAAAAGATACACTTACCACCGATAATTATATAATTCTATAAAAATTAAAAAGAAATTAAAATAACACCTTGTTATTCATTTTTTCTTCATTTCTGATTATAATATTAATAGTCGAAGTAGCACTATTTGCGGTTAAGTTTTCTAAACTAATGCACTACAAAATTAATCTACCTCGATTGACACAATATGGTTCTTATGCTATAATGTGTACATGAGAAGTGGTCCCACCGTTAATCGGAGGGGTCACTTCTTTTTGGTTATTTTTATAAATGTTTTATCTCTTTTAATTATTATTTTATCTAACCATTTTAATTTTGGTAGTTTATATAAAGAATTTATTCTATTATCAATTTCTAAATCTGTTAGTGTTGAATTTGAAACGTCAAATATAAAATTATGTGATTGTTTTTCATGTTTTTCAACAGCATGAAAGAAAATGTTTTTTCCATTACCATTAATCTCTTTTAAATCCCAATATTCTCCTCTAAATAAATAATCAGCAGTTTTTATTCCCTCTGGATAATTTACTCTTGGCAACATATACAATTCTCCCCCAAAAGTGTCTTCTAACCATTCTGCCACTTCTTTTTCTTTTTTAGAATAGTCCAAAATCACATTTTTCCCATCAACTTTGTATTTCTTTTGCTTAAAGATAAAATATCCTGAAGTTAAAACCCTATGACTATTTGGATTAGAATTTTCTATCCAATTTTTTGTTACATCGGTATATGAATTAGAGGTTAATTTCTCTATCTCTTTCTTCAAATTGTTGTCTATTTGAGCAAATTTTTGAATGTTTAAGGGTAATATTAAGCCACTTTGTAATCTATCAAAACTTTTGATATTTTTACCAATATATGCTAATTTATCATTATTAATCTTGTTATTACTACTATTTATCAAATTATCATCATATGAAATCCTTTTATTTTCTTTTATACTTTCGAATAAATATAATGCATCTTCTATCACAAATTTTTCCATTTACTTTTTAATTTTCAAAATATTTCTATGTCATTTTGAAATTCTCCCTTCATATATATTTATTACCGGAAAATTTCTCTTTTCCTCCTTTTTTTGATAAATTTCTAAAAAAAAGTAAAAATTTTACATATTTTTGACACTTTTAAAAAAATTATTTTACATTTATTTTACACATACTATAAAAACTTTATTTGCAAATAAAAAAAGGTAACTTACGCTACCCTTTCTAGTTTAATACCAACACTATACTCATTTAAAGTTAAATCTTTTTCTATAGAATCATCAAAATTAATTTCTATAGCAAGAGTTTCATTTTTTACATAATCTAAATTATCTTTAATAGAACTTGCAAACTCTTCATCTGCATTAACATATATTTTAATTCTATTATCAATATCAAAATTACTTTCTTTTCTAATTGCTTGAACTTTAGATACAAATTCTCTTGCATTACCCTCTTTTTTAAGTGAATCAGTAATAACAGCATTAAGTATTACAAACTTACCATTATCCATACCAATATCAAAGCCCTCTTTTGCATTATATCTAATATCTACTAAAGATGGAGTAACTTCATAATTTTCTCCACTAACATTTAAAGTAATACTTTCACCTTTTTGAATACTTTCAAGTTCTTCTTCAGTTAAATTTAATAATTTTTCTTGATAGGCTTTCATATTTTTACCAAATACTTTACCAGCCTCTTTAAAGTTAGGTTTTACTTCAAAGTTCATATAAGTATTAATATCATTTATAAATTTAACTTCTTTAACATTTAATTCCTCTTTGATAAGAGATGTTAAATTATCAATAATACTTTCATATTTACCATCAATTAATACTTCACTAAGTGGTTGTCTTACTTTAATTTTATTTTCTTCTCTAGCGTATCTACCTATAGAAATAAGATCTCTTACTAAATCCATTTTTTCCTCTAAAGCAGGATTTATAAGATTTTCATTGCAAACTGGGTAACTTGCTAAATGAACTGATTTTTCACCTGTTAAATTAGTATAGATTTCTTCAGAAACGAATGGTGCAATCGGAGCAATTAATTTACATAATCCACTTAATACTTCATAAGTAGTCATATAAACACTTTTCTTTGAGCTATTAAACTCACTGCCCCAGAATCTATTACGATTACGTCTAATATACCAATTTGATAAATCATCTGATACAAAAGATGTAATATATTTAGTAACTTTATTTAAATCATATTCAGAAAATGAATTTCTTACATTTTTAACTAAATTATTATATTTTGATAAAAGCCATTTATCAATTTCCTCTCTATCAAAGTAATTTACATTACATTCATTTATATTGATATTATCTACATTTGCATACATTTGAAAAAATGAATATGTATTTTTTAAAGGATTAACAAATTTAGAATATACTTCTTTTACACCATCTTCATCAAATTTAAGTGGTGTCCATACTGGAGAAGCATAAAGCATATACCATCTAATAGAATCTGCTCCATATTTTTCCATAATAGCAATTGGATCAATGATATTACCTGTGGATTTACTCATTTTTTTACCATTTTTATCAAGCATCATATCATTTACAACAACATTTTTAAATGATGAAGTTCCACTTATAATTGTACTTATTACAAGTAGTACATAAAACCATCCACGAGTTTGGTCTACTCCCTCAGCAATAAAATCTGCAGGAAATTGACTTTCAAAAAGTTCTTTATTTTCAAATGGATAATGATATTGTGCATATGGCATTGAACCTGAATCAAACCATACATCAAGTACATCTTTAACTCTATGCATTGTGCCACCACATGAACAAGTCATTGTAATATTATCTACATAAGGTCTATGAAGTTCCATATTTTTAATATCAATATCTTTTTCATTGGCTCTATTAGTTAATTCCTCTACACTACCAATTACATCAAAATGATTACATTCATCACATACCCAAATAGGAAGAGGGCATCCCCAATATCTATTTCTTGAGATACCCCAATCTATCATATTTTCAAGCCAATTATTAAATCTTTTTTGACCTACATAATCTGGATACCAATTAATTGCTTTATTAGCCTCAATAATTTTATCTTTATAAGCAGTTGTTTTTACATACCAAGCAGGTTTTGCAAAATATATAAGTGGACTTTTACATCTCCAGCAATGAGGATAATCATGAACCATTTTTATTTTCTTAAATAATTTATCATTTTCTTTTAAATATTTGATAATATCTATCTCAAGGTCTTTATCTGTTACAAGAGTTCCTTTCCAAGGACCAATTTTATATTTACCATCACTACCAACACTTTGAACAAAAGATATTTCATTTTGAGTACATACTCTATTATCATCAGCACCATATGCCGGAGCAATATGAACTATTCCAGTACCATCATCTGCAGTAACATAAGAGTCCGCAACTACAACAAAAGCTTTTCCCTCTACCTTTGCAAAAGGCATTAATTGTTCATACTCTGTTCCAACTAAATCAGTACCTTTAAATGATTCAAGAACTTTTACATCTTCTTCTAAAACCTTTTCTACTAAACTTTCACATAATATAAATTTATAACCCATACTTTCAACTTTTACATAAGTTAAATCTGGATTAACACAAGCTGCAACATTATCAAGAAGTGTCCAAGGAGTAGTAGTCCATACAAGCATATATTCATCTTTACCCTTTATTTTAAAAGGAACAATAACAGTATTTACACTATCTTCTTCATAACCTTGGCTTACTTCGTGTGATGCAAGTTCTGTTCCACATCTAGGACAATATGGAAGTACTTTAGAGCCATAATAAATAAGTCCTTTTTCATGCATAGTTTTTAAAATCCACCATTCAGATTCAATGAAATCATTACTACATGTAATATATGGATTTTTAGTATCAATAAATTGACCCATCATTTGAGTTACTTTATCTACTTCATCAATATTTGTAGCGGTTTCTTTATTACACTCTTTACAAAAATTTTCTACACCAAATTTTTCAATATCTGCTTTACCAGAAAAACCTAATTTCTTTTCAACATTAACCTCAATTGGAAGTCCATGTGTATCAAGTCCTATTTTTCTAAGTACCTTTTTACCATTCATTACATTATACTTACAAAAAGCATCTTTAATTGTTTTTGCAAATACATGATGAATTCCCGGTTTAGCATTAGCATAAATTGGTCCATCATAAAATACAAAGTTTTCATCGCCTTTTGTAGTTAATGATAAAATATCCTCTTTTTGCCAAGTATCTAATATACTTTTTTCAACTTCATTAGTTTTTCTTTCATCTAATTTTTTAAACATCTTTCTTCCCTCCAATAAAAAAAGTGGTTACCAAAAGGGTGCATATAGCACGGTACCACCTTTATATTAACTTATTATTCTTAATGCGAATTACACAGTTTACCCTATTTACTTAGATAAACAACTCCCAAGTGATCTAAATTACTACTTTGTTATTAGCTTTCACCATACACTAACTCTCTTATTAACTTAATATGTAATTTCGTCTTGTTCATAGTTTTTCTCAAAACATATCTAAATTATATGCTTTTTTTCTTTGGTTGTCAACTAAAAATAGACACCCTTTCAGCATTGATAGAGTGTCAATTCCATTAAATTAGAGGCGACATTCACTTGCAAAAGAAAATGTTTCCCTTTTCATTTTAACATATATAATCATATTTAAAAATAATTTTAGTTTTTTCTAAATATATATATTTAATATTATTAATATCTAAATAATTTATAATTTTTTTATAATTATAAATATTTAATGTACAAGTACCAGATGTAAATAATGAACTTTTAATAATATCATCACTAATATTACTATATATTACATAGCCATAATCATTAACAAAATCTTTAACTATTACATTATTATATTTACTACTTAAAAATATATATTCCTCATTTAAAGAATATATATCTTTTTTTAAATATCCTCTGTAACTTATTTTACTTGGATAATATTTCTTAAAATCTTTATTTCTTAAATAATTTAATTTTTTTATGATACCATTATATGTAATACTTCTACATCTATAAAAAACATTATCTTTTTTTATATAATATGTTCTTCCTAAAAAAGTAAATGAATTATTTAACTTATATATATTACTTTTGGGATTTACACTTAAGTCATATTTATTTAGTTCAATTTCAATTAAATTATATATATTTTTTAAAAATAATTTGTCATTACTTAAAACTATTATATCATCCATATAACGAATATAATATTTACATTTAAGTTTTTCTTTAACATAATGATCAAATTCATTTAAATAAAATACTGCAAGTATTTGTGAACATACATTTCCTATAGACAATCCTTTACCATCTTTATATAAAGGAATTTCCTTAATCTTTTTTATTAATTCATTTTTTTCTTTTATAGAAATATTCTTATAATATAAATCATTTATAACATTTTGTTTTAAACAATTTATATCTTTATTAATATAATCACTATTAGTTTGATTAATTATACTTAATATTAATTTTAAAACTAATTCATCTTTAATATATCTTTTTAATAAATTCATTAATATTAAATGATTTATATTATAAAAATATTTTTTTATATCTATTTTTAAAACATATACATTACCATTATTTTTTAAAGTATTTGCATATTTTTCAAAATAATAATATGCTTTTTTTGCTCCATAACCCTTCCTTGTAGCAACATTTTGGTCTATTAAAGATAAAGATAATGCAGGAAGCAATATTTTATATGCAATTATATAATTAACTATTTTATCATATATTGTATCACTCATAATTACCCTATATTTTGGATCTTTTATTATAAAAATTTTATACTTAGAAAAAGTATAATTAAAATTATTTAATTTATTATAAATATCATATATATTAGAATTTGAAAAGTATGAAAATTTAGTCTTTTTAGAAATTGATCTACAATTTTTACATACATTATGGTATGACCACTCAACATTTTCATATGTAAAAATATTATCTAAATCAAAACTTTTTCTTTTCAAATTAAACTCCTTATTAATAGTTATATAAATATTGCTGACAAGATATAAAAGCATTACTAGGCAGCGATTTTTCGTTTTGCTACTAGACCACATTACTCTTCATCACTTTCGTTTTAGGTATATTACCAAGGAATATGCTTGTTTCCTATCCATAATTTGTTCAAGAGCAATTACATTCATAAAGCACTCGCTTTGTGTAATAATACTCACTTTGTAAGGAAAATACGCCGCGAACACCATTATTGTTATTGACATTGTTATTGTTCAGATTGCCATCATCATTCACATTGAACTCATTCGAATTACTATCATTGAATTCATTAGGGGAGCCCGCCCAAAATAGCATATCCCTATCAGCAATATTTATACTTTCCATAGTTTTTTAACTATGGTAGGCACATTATAAAGAATAAATCCCATAAAAAACAATAATGTGCCTACCTTAATTAGAAAATTAAGGATTAATTATATAATATAAATCTCTATATTCTTTTTCTATTATTTTATAAACATCATTATTAATTATTTTTTTACTAATAAAATAATTTAATATAAATAATATATATTTAATACTTACTTTAAATTCTAACATATAATTTTTATCTTTATTAGAACTTTTTATATTAAAACAATATTCACATATTTTAGTATGTTCTTTGATAATTCTTGTACTAAGAATTTCTTTATCATGTGAGACTTTTCTTATTACTAGTTCATTTAAATCAACATATATTTTAGAAAGTAAATCAATCATTTTTCTTTTATCCAACCATACATCATTTTCTTAGTATCATTAAGTATTCCAAGAAATCCTCGTACTCTTTTTATTTTAACATATTTATATTTACCAATAATTCCAATTATTAAATCAAGCGCACTTAAATTTACTAATGCTTCCTTTTGATACTTATTTCTAATTTTTTCACTATCATAATTTATATTTGCTCTATATATATTATGTATAAGTTCATATAACTCTGTTTCTAATGATATTCTAAAGGTTTTTGCCTTATTAGGCATCTTATTTAAAATATAAGTAAATGAATAATCATATAACTCATTTGCTTTATTAACAAGTTTAAATGACTGCATTATTTCCTTTCTTCCATTTTGTGGAAACTATACGCCCCATAAAGGGGCGTACCTCTTTAGTATGATTTACTGCTTTAATATTCCAACCACATTTAGTTTTATTTTTCGCCGACGCACAATCGAGGATTGTGCTGCTCTCTTTTCTCAGAGAAGTTGTCTTTTTCTTCGGCTCTAATTTACTGTGTAAACATCGTTATATGTTCCACTTCCAAGTAATTTACTTTCAGAGGATAGAGAAACTACGCCGCGAACACCACCAATGCCACTGACATAGTCATAGCCCAGAATGCCAACACCATCCACATCGAACTCACCCGAACCACTACCATAGAACCCACTAGGGGAGCCCGCCCAATAGTATGCCCCAGTATGTAAATAATAGCTCGTGTTACTTTCACTCCAATTGTTTCCTGCCATTTCTAATTCATCTATTGTTATTAAACCTATAGGATATGTTAATGCACTATTTCCTTTACCATTTATTTTATTAACAGTAAATCTATCACTATCTACTGCACAAGTTAACATTGGATTATTATCATTAACTATTCTTCCATATGCTCCATAATAATAGTTCGTTCCAGTTGAATTCCAACTTGTTAACGTCGTATAATCTGTTGTTGAATATGCTACATCTGAACTTGATGCTGTTCTATCATTACAATATATTTGATCTGTTATTTTTGTTCCTGTTTTATTTAAATCAGTGTAATTTGCATACCAATTGTCTAAAAATGTTTTTATATCACTACTTTTACTTGTTCCATGTTGCTGACCTTCTGTAAACATATATCCTACATATTCTGCACTATTATAATTTTGATTAAATTTTGACCTACCTGCTGATGTTGCTCTTATATAACCGGAATTATTAGTACTTTCAGTCATTACTACTTTAGTATTACTATCTGGTGCACTTGTTCCTGTATAAATCATTCTAATTGAATTGTCTCCATTTATTCGTATTATTCGCCAATACATATCATCACCTTTTGAGGCTAACTTTGCACAAAGATTAAGTCCATTGCAAGAATCAACTAATGAAAAGTTATTATTACTATCTGCAGTTATATACATATCTTTTGTATACTTACCATATTTTACCCAATTATTATCTACTGCTCCTCTGAAATAATAAGACATTCCTAAATCATCTTGTGCTTTATACATTCCTTTATCTGAGGCGGTAGTAACATTTGCAAAATCTGTTGAAGTAAGTGTAGTCATACTTGCTGCTCCCCCATTATTTGCAAGTATTGTTTCATAACCCTTTTTAACTGATGAACCATCTTCTGAAGAACATCCTTTACTTATTGCATATATTTTACCAGTAAAGTTTTTTCCACCTAATTGTGCTTGACTTACATTTAAGTTATAATATCTACCTATTATTTTCCATCTTACTGATTGAGTACTTCCTAAACTTTTTATTGTTGCTCCCTCAACTAGTTTATAATATTTATTTGTGCTATCATAATAACTTTGAATATTAGCATGATCAAAATTTGTTTCTGTAGCAAAATGATTATTTCCATTCATACCATTTACTTCTATAGTTATTTCTTTTGTAGCATCACCTGTTTTTGTCGTTGTACCTTGTCCATATACATTACTTCCTGCATCATATTCATAAACTATATCATATGTACATGTTGTTAGTAAATTTGATGAACCTGTAAGAGTTACATCCAAAAATGCAATATCCTCTTTGGCAGCCACTGTATTATTTGCTACTGTAAAACTCATATTTGCGGCTGGTACTTGTAAATTTAACTGCGAGGCATTTGAGGTAAATGTTGCATTACCTGGACTTGATGAATTAATATTTACTGCTACATTATTTACCAAATTTACATTAAATGTTCCAAAATATGCAAATGATGCAACTCCTATAATAATTATTAATAATACTGATGCAAATACTGCTAGTGATTTTGTTATTTTAATTTTTTCCATAATATCCACCTATCCCTTATAAATACTGGGCTCATTTTTCTCTTATCTTATACATTTGAGAAAATACTCCCTCGTATTTATGTACCTTACTATTAAATAATAGCATTAATTTACAAAAAAATCTAGTACCATATTGCATAAAATGGGCATTAAATTTTCTCAAATGTATAAGATTTAAGAAAATACGAACAAGGTAAATACTAGGATTTCAAGAATTCTAATGTTTTTTGATTACTAATACATTCTAAGAATATAGATTTATATATAAAAAAACTAGAAATTATGAAATGCACCCTTTTGGGTAGACATTTATAAAAAAACTAGTTTATGTTAGAATACACTTCCGAAAGGAGGTGTTTTCTTATGGCTTCAAAAGGACAAAAATTTAAAAAACATAATTCTGATATAAAGGAGATTATATTAGATAGATATTTAAAAGTAGAATCAAGTGTAGCTTTAGGCAAAGAATTTGGTATATCACAAAATACTATTCAAACTTGGGGCAAACAAATAAAATGGCCAGAAAAATATAAGAAATTTGGTAAACGTGGTAGAGCAAAAGAAAAAGATTTAACAAAAGAAGATTACAAAGAAAGATATGAAATATTAAAAAAATACCAGGCCTTCCTCAAGGTACAACGAGAGAAAAAGTGACTTTTATTAATCTATATAGAGATAATTACAAATTATATAATATGTGTGCCGTATTAGAAATAAGTCCTAAAACTTATTATAAATACAGAAATAAAGAAGATTCTGATTATTATGATTATCTAATAATTAAAGAAATATTTGATGATTCTAAAGGCACATATGGTTATCGTAGAATTGTGGAAGGCCTAAAAATCAAATATGGGGTTGTAATGAATGGAAAGAAGGTTTTAAGAATAATGAAAAAATATAATTTAATGCCTGAATATATAAGAAAGGCTCAAAAGAAAAATAAAAATGAAAGAATTGAAGATAATGTTAAACCAAATTTATTAAAAAGAAATTTTACTACTAATGCACCAAACAAAGTATGGGATACTGATGTAACTTACCTTATATTTAAAGGTTCTAGAGCATATTTATCAACAATAATTGATTTATATGATAGAAAAGTTATTGCTTATAAAATATCTAAAAGAAATGATAATAAATTAGTAATAGATACTTTAAATGAAGCAATATCAAAAAGAAAAGATGTATCTGGATTAATCTTGCATAGCGACCAAGGTTTCCAATATACATCTTATGAATACAAAGCTATTTGTGAATCAAATGGTATTACTATTTCTATGGCCAGAAAAGGTACTCCAATAGATGACTCACCAATTGAGAGCTGGCACTCTCTCCTTAAAAAGGAAACTTTGTATAATAATAATATCACATCTTTAGAAAATTACATAATTTTAGTCGAAGAATGGATAGAATTCTATAATACAACAAGAATTAAAGGTAAGAAAGTTAACAAGAAGAAAGGATATAATAAAAATGATAAATAATAATGAAATAATATATAAAATGAATGCAGTCATAGAATATTTAAAAAATAATGGTGGTTATGATTATAAATTATATAATCAATTATGTCCAGGTATGGGAGAACCAGACTCAAATATTGTAGAATATGCAGAAGATTTCTATACATTATTAATTTATTAATTAATAACAAATAAAGACAAGCTTTATTTGAATAAATATTATAATTACATGATAAAAATCAAGGGTCTAGATGAACTCACTTCGTTAGCCCTTGATTTTTTTCTTAAACTAGTTTTTTATTTAATGTCTCCAATTTGGGGTTCACATCATTAATTTCTAGTCTTTGAAAGTCCTTTTTCTTTAGTTAAATGATAATTTGTTTCAAATCTGTCATAGAAGATATTTTTAAGTTCATAATCTTCATCAAATAAAATATCAAGTAAATAGTTTTTCTTATCTTCGATAGGAATATCTTTTGAAAGAAATAAAAGTTCTTTCAATAGTTTTTTATCATCAGTATTATGAGAAAAATATTTAGATTTTTGCATAATTCTTGTAAATAAAATTATATTTAAATTAAGTTCATTAAACTCTAAAGTTCCATTAGGAATTCTAAGTTCTATAGTATTTTTATCTAAACTAAAGGCATTTTTAATATTTAAACTTGCATATCTATCTTTTTGAGCATTACCAAGAAGTGTTGCAAAACTTTTTAAGTTATCTGCATAAGTTTGAATATATTTACCATAAAGATTTAAAATATTTTCTTTAATAAATGGAGCATTTGCAATAGCGCCCTCTCTTAAAATAGTACCTTCTTTATTAAACATATAAGAAAGTATTTCTTCAGTATTTACATATATATAATAAAGAAGTTGTAAATGAGTAATACTTTCAATATAATCAAATCCAAAATGAATATGGCCACCACAATCTTTTGTTGTTTTAAACCCGTTTTCATTTAAAAAATCACATATACATTTTAATCTTTTCATATCTTCATTTGTATAATTTAGTATTGGTGACGTTATTTCAACTCCATTATAAACAGTACCTTCCTCTTTAAAATGCCAATTATTATAAAGTGTACCTAAAGCAATATATGAAGTATTAAGTTTATGAGAACATTCAAGTTCCACACCAAATGTAATATTTGGATCTACATGTGGATTTATTTCTATTTCAGTTAAATCCTCTTTTATATTTTTTTCATTCGAAGCAATTGTTTTTTTTATACCTTTATCATTTAATAAAGATGTTAGTTCTAATCTAATATTTTTATTATTAATTATTTTTAATAAATAAAATATCATTTCCATATATTTATCATAAGAAAGATGCATTAATTTAAATAATTCATATTTTATTTCTTCACTTTTAACATTTTCTATAACTACTTTTTGTTCATCATATGATTTTAAAGATATAAAATATCTAAATAATAAATCTATACTATTTAAACTAGCAATTAGTTCAAGATTAAAAAACCCATTTTCTATATAATAGATTTTTTCTTTATCAGTTAAACTCTTTAAAAAAGATAGTTTATAATTATTGGTAAGAATATCAAAATTCTTTTGAATATAATTTTTATCTTTTGTAGAAACTATAATTTCTGATATATATTGAGGATTAGTAAGTTTATCTAAAAAAAGTAATTTATTATTTGAATTATTAAATTTTCTTAATATTAACATTAATTCCATTTCTTTTATAGTATCAACTTGTTTTAATATTTTTACTACTAAATCTTCATTTTCTATTCCCTTTAAAACTATAATTTTTGCCTTTGAGGGTAATTTATTTAATAATTTTATATAACTTTCATCATTATTAAAATTAGTTTTAAGCGTATCAAATACTAAAAAATGATTATTAAATATTCTTGGATAAACATTTTCATTTAATAAAATTTTTATTTTATCTTCATCATTATTAATAGTTAGTAATATATTTACTATATCTTTTCCTTTGCATTTTTTTAAGAATAATGAATTACTTAATAATTTAATTTTATAAGAATCATTTATATCTATAAAATTAGAAATATTATCATATAAATAAGATATTAAAATTGTATCATTTAAAAGATCTGGGTATTTATCAAATATTAATTTAATAAGCATATCAAAAGATAAATCAAATATATTTTGATTTTCATAAACATATGATTTATATGTTTCTTTAAGAATCCCCTTTTTTTCCATCATAACCCCCATTAATTGACATATATTATATTACTTTACATAAGTATTGTCAAATAACAAAAAAAATATTCCAATTAAGGAATATTTTCACAATTTGTTTTTTTAGCATAAATGTAACCACTTAAGGTTTCATTTTCCATATTTGCTTGATGAGTAGTTAAATTATAAAATTTTAATTCAAATGTAAATGTATTTGTTATTTTTGTGCCTTCGCTTATAATCGAGGCATTTGATACTAAAGTTTTCATTGGATTACCAGCATCACTTTTAGACCATGTACTATTATAATCAAAATTTGTTTCTGTGCTATAATTATTTGTACCTGTTAAAGAAGTAACTTTCATAGTAAGTTCTTTTGGAACAACTACTCCATTAATTTTTGTTGCCTCAAGGTATTTAGCATCAGTCTCATCAACTTTTCCATATACTTTTGATGATGAATCATATTCAAAGATTACATCAAATGTACATTTTGTTTTAATACTTGCTGAGGCAGAATCTAAACTTATATTAAATGTTGCATTTGATGTAGCCGCAACTTCATTATTTGCATTAGCTTGACTCATATTAGCCGGAGGTATTTGTAAACTTAAAGAGGCCTTTTCACTAGTAAACACACTTGCAACACCTTCTTCGGTTGTAATATTAACATGTACTCTATTATTTGTATCTGCAGTAAATGAACCAAAATAAGCATAAGTACTAGCTATGATAAGTGCTAAGAAAAAAACTATTGAAATAATAATAACTAAAAAATCTTTATTTGTTAACTTACTATCTTTCATTGCCTTCTCCTTATCATAAAACTAATATATCAAATTTTACTATTTTTTTCAATTACTTTATAAATAAAAATTAAAAAAAGAACTATTTTGTTCCTAAAAAATAATTCTTTTTACCTTTTTTAAGTAATAAAACTTTTTCTTCGATTAAATCATTTTCAGTAATTATTTTATCTAAATTAGTTTCTTTATTACCATTAATTGATATTGCTCCAGCACTAACCATCTCTCTTGCTTCACGTTTACTTGAGCATATTTTACCTCTTATAAGCATATCTAAAATATTTTCATTTTCAATAACTATGAAATGAGGTACATCCTTAAATTCATTTAAAAGATTTTCTGCCCCTAATGAAGAAATATCACCATTAAATAAAGCATTTGCTTGTTTTAAAGCATCTTCATAAGCTTTTTCTCCATGAATAAATGTAATAACCTCTTTAGCAAGAGTTTTATGAGCAAGTCTTTCTTCAGGATGAAGATTATGTTCTTTCTCAATTTTCTCAATTTCCTCTTTAGAAAGGAATGTAAATTTCTTTAGATAATCAATTACCATAGAATCCTCTACATTAACAAAGAATTGATACATTTCATATGGAGTTGTTTTATTTTTATCTAACCAAATAGCTTTACCTTCAGTTTTACCAAACTTAGTTCCATCACTTTTTGTAATAAGGGGCATTGTAAAAGCAAAAGCCTCTTTACCATCTTTTTTTCTAATAAGTTCAATACCCGCAGTGATATTTCCCCATTGATCTTGACCAGCAACTTGCATAGTAACTCCTCTTTCATTATATAAATGTTCAAAGTCCATAGCTTGCATTATCATATAAGAAAATTCTGTATAAGTTATACCTGCATCAAGTCTTCTTTTAATAATATCTTTATCAAGCATATAACCAATACTAAAATACTTTCCATAATCTCTTAAAAAATCAATGAAATTAATATTTTTTAACCAATCATAATTATTTACAATTTCAAAGCCGAAAATATCTTTTGCTTGTTTAGTTAAACATTCTACATTATGATTTACTGCTTCATATGATATCATTGCTCTTTCAGCAGTTGGTTTTGGATCACCAATAAGACCTGTTCCTCCACCCACTAAAAGTATTGGATTATGACCTGCTCTTTTAAGTCTTGTGGCAATCAAAAATGATGAAAAGTGTCCAATATGCATACTATCACCAGTTGGATCTGTACCAATATAAAAAGTCATACCACCTTTATTTAATTTTTCTTTTAACTCGGGAGAAGATATATCTTTTATTAAACCTCTCCATTCAAGTTCTTCATAAATACCCATTTTTACCATCCTTTCAAAATAAAAACTCCATAAACATAGGGACGAGTCTTCTCGCGGTACCACCCTATTTTATGAAGTTAATCATACAACTTTTTTCTTTATCGCTGAATATGCGTTTTAGCATCCGAAGGTTGTAAGGCTTCATCACTTGCTAACAAAGTTATTTTAACATAATTATTAAGAGTTTTCAACTTTTTTAATAGCCTCTTTTAAAGCAAAAATTGAATTAATAAGTTTTTGAGTTTCTTTTCTATCAAGTTCAATATACATTTTTTTACTTGCACCATCTTTATTAACTATTGTTGGTACTCCAAAAAATACATCATTTTCTTTATCATAACTAGATACTGTAATAATTGAGTTTTCATTATTTAATATTGCATTAGTAATTCTTGTTAAACACATTGCTACACCATAATATGTTGCTCCTTTTTTATTTATTATTTCATAAGCAGCATTTTTAACATCATTTTCAATACTTTCTTTTTCTTCCTCAGTTAAATATTTATCAATCTTTTCACTACCCACAAGTGCTGAAGACCATAATGTAAACTCACTATCACCATGCTCTCCGATAACATAAGCATTAATATCTTTTGGATTAACGCCTACTTTTTCACTAATTAAAAACCTAAGTCTTGCAGTATCTAAACTAGTACCTGTTCCAATTACTTTATTCGGAGCAAAACCAGAATATTTAAATGTTAAATAAGTCATTATATCAAGTGGATTTGTTGCTATTAAAAAGTAACCATCAAAACCTGATTTCATAACACTATTAATAATCTCTTTAAAAATTTTAGCATTTTTATATATTAAATCCATTCTTGTTTCACCAGGATTTTGATTAGCACCAGCGGCAATAACAATAATTTTTGCATCTTTACAATCTTCATAAGTACCCACTTTTATATCAATCTTTGATGGTGAAAAAGCAAGACAATGATTAAGATCCATTACTTCACCTATTATTTTATCTTGATTTATATCAATTAAAACAAGTTCATTTACTGGCGTACTTTGATTTAAAAGACTATATGCATAACTCATTCCTACATTTCCACAACCAATTATAACTATTTTATTCATATCTACCTACCTTATAGATAAAGTATAACATAATTTTATAATATATTAAATTAAAATTTTAAATTTACCTTTATTTAAATATTCTTTTATATCCATTATTTCTTTTTATCTTTAGGAGTAAACTTTATTACATTTCCATATTTAAAAACTTCTTTTGAAGTTCTATCATAAATTAAAACACCATCATCAAATATTCCATAAACATCTTTACCAGTTTCATTACTAACTTTCTTTAGTTTATTCAAATAATTTTTATTATTAATTGAATGAACATCCATATAAAATGGATCATCAATTACTCCAAAGCCATCGTAAAAAGCAAAATATTTATAATAATTGTTTTTAGCGGTAATAAAATATCTTTTTAACTGAAGTTCTGTTCCAGCACTTTCTCCGATAATAAGTCCTTTATAATATTTTATTTCATATAATATTTCTGTTTTATGTACTACTTTATCAAAAAGCATTTCTGGATTACCTCCGGGAAGAAGTAAAACATTACTTTCTTTTAAAGTTTTTTTAATTTTTTCTTTTGAATCACTATAACAATTTAATACTTTAATATTTTCCTCATTAATACCAAGTTTTTTTAATTCATTAACATATTTATTATATCTTCTTCCACCTTTTTTAAAAAAATCATTATCAAGTAAATTTGCATCTAATTCTGTAGGAAAAGTCCAGGGCAAAATAACAACTTTAGGTTTTTCAGGCAAAATACTTTTTATTTTAGTAAGTGCTATATCCATTCCTATTTCTATTCGACTAAAAAATACACTGTAATTCATATTAAACTCCACCTTCATTATAACTTAATAATTCTAATAAAGGATGATAATCATTATTATCAATTTTACTTCCTTAAGAAATCTACTACCTCAATTAACTTCATTGAATGTGAACCTTTTATTAAAATAGTATCTTTTTCCTTTAAAATAGAATTTAAGTTATTTATTAATTCGTTATTATTTTTAAAATAATATGTTTCTTTATTATTTGTTATTAATTTTTCATAAGTATATTTAGAAAATTTTCCTACACATATAGTTACATCAATTTTATTTTCTATTATACTTTCAGCAACTTTTTCATGAATATCTTTTGCAAAACTATCTACCTCAAGAATATCCGCGAAAACAAATACTTTTCTTCCTAAGATTTTACTTAAAAGACCTAATGAATTTTTAACTGAATCTAAACTTGCATTATAAGTATCATCAATTATAGTATATTTTTTTGTTTCAAATTTTTCTAATCGATGAGGACTTAATTTAAAATTTTTTAAAGAGGTTTTAATATTTTCTTTAGAAACACCTAAAGACTTTCCAACAGCATAAGCAAAAAGTGCATTATAAATAAAAGCATTACTGCCAACATTTAATTTTATATTTTCATCATTAATCTTAAATTGTGATGAAAAAGCATCTTCCTTTATATCTGTTGCCATAAAATCACTTTTATTTTCTATACCTATTGTCACTAAATTATCATATTTGACTTTCTGAAGCATATCATTATCATTATTTATAAATAACATACCACCATTCATACCATCAAGAACCTCAAGTTTAGCTTTTAAAATATTTTCTCTACTTCCAAGGTTTCCAATATGAGCTGTTCCTATATTAGTAATAACTGCCATAGTAGGTTTTGCTATTTTAGATAAATAGGAAAGTTCTTTCATATGATTCATACCCATTTCTACAATTAAAGCATCATGATTTTTTAAACCTAAAATAGTAAGGGGTACACCAATATTGTTATTATAATTTTCTTTTGTACATAAAACATTATATTTTGATTTTAAAACTTCATAAATCATATCTTTAACTGATGTTTTTCCTACACTACCAGTTATTGCAATAACAGGAATGTCATATAAATTTCTTTTATAAGATGCAAGGCATCCAAGAGCTAAAATTGTATCCTCTACAAGAATAATAGTACCAATTTTTTCCTTTATTACATCTTCATTATCTAAAATACATACACTTGCACCATTTTTAATAGCATCTTTATAAAATAAATTACCATCAAAATTATCACCCTTAATACCAACATAAACATCACTAGTATTTATAGTTCTTGTATCTTTAGAAAAATTTTCACATACTATATTTTCATCACCACATAATAGTTTTCCATTACATATTTTTATTATATCTTTAACTGTCATAACACTTTCCTCTTTCACAACAATTATACCATGATTTTTTATTTTTAGTACTTCTATTTAAATTAGTTTAATATTTTATTCAATAATTCATTTAATATAATTTTATCTTCCATCAAATTAATAGCAAAACATTTTTTTCCTAAATCTTTAAAAGATGATCCACAAGAAAATAGTTTTTCTCTATCTAATATTATAAATCTATCGTGAAATATATCTTTTCGTATAAATTCTATATTATTAAATTCTTTTTCATATTTTGCTATTAATAAATTATCCATATTCTTAGAAATAATCTTTATGCTTTTTTGCAGTGTAGAAAGATACATTAATAGTTCCTTATCAGCATAATTATCCACTATTATTATTTCTTCTTTGGCAGATTCAAATATTTTATTTAATACATAATGTGATTTAAACAACTGATTTTCAAAAAATAAATATTCTTTTGTAATCTCTTTAGGGTCAAACATGTCAAACAATTGGTTTATTCTTTTTGTATTATTATCAACTTTATCTTCTAAAAGTAACATTCTATTTGGTAACATATATTTATTGTAATTAATATAATGTCTCATTCTAACAAAGGTGTCCATAATTGCAATTGATACTTTGGTTGCAACACTCGATTTTAATATTGTAGCAAGCATATAAATTCCTTGCTCAGTAAAGACTCTTGGTAAATATCTTCTACCTCCATAATTATTTACCCCACTTGAGGTCGCAAATTGCGACTTCAAGTTATTTGCTTCATCTTTTGTTAATTTCCAAGAAATTCTCTCTGGAAATTTATCAATATTTCTATAATAAGCCTCATTAATTCTTTTTGTTTCAACTTCATAAAGCATTGCTAAATCAGAATCAAGCATAACCTCTACACCTCTAACTTCATATACTAAATTTTCTATTTTATTTTCAATTAAATCATTCATTTTTGCCTCCATAAAATACATTCAAATAATTTTTATAATTTTGATTTCCAACTTGAGGTCGAAAAATTCGACCTCAAGTTATATTTATATAATTTTACATAATTTCTCTACCATCCTTTCAAATAAAAAAGCAGGAAAATACACCTTATATAAGATATATTTTCCCGCATCATATGTGATTCTTCCTCACCCAAGAAACACATGCTATCGACATTTAGATGTCATATTAACACTTGTGAGGTTTAATTAATACATTTAAATTATAACAAACATTTATTTGTTAATCAATAGTTTTTATATTTATTAAATATTTTATAATTTTGAAAAATATTTATAAAGTTCATTACATTTTTCATTACTCATAGCCTCTATATTTTTAAATGGATTTTCTATATTATATTCATTATATTTAGAAAAACCTAAAGTATGAAATGGTAAAAATTCTACTTTAACTATATTTTTTATTTTTGAAATATATTTTTTTAAATCATTCATATATTCTTTAGTATCATTTATTCCAGGAATAATTACTACTCTAATAATTACTTTAGTATTTACTTCATTAAGTTTATTTATAAAATTATCTACTACTTCAATATTACCCTCAGTTAAATAATTAAACTTATCTGGATAAACTGACTTTATATCAAGAAGCACATAATCAAACATTTTTAGTAATTTTAAATTTATTTTTGTAGAATATCCAGAAGTATCTAAGGCTATGTTAATATTCTTTCTTTTTAATTTCTTAACAAGTTTATACATACTTTTTTGTGATAAAAGTGGTTCTCCTCCAGAAAAAGTTACTCCCCCATTACTTTTATAATAGGGCTTATTATTTAATATAAGTTTATAAAGTTTTTGATAATTAATATCAAGTTTATTAATTTCTTGTTGCATTTCTGGATTATGACAAAATTTGCATCTTAAGGGACAATTATTAAAAAATATAACTGTTCTAATGCCTGGACCATCAACACAAGAAAAACTTTCTATTTTAGATACTGATAATTTAGAGTTTATCATGGAAAGTCCTTGAAATAACTTCGAGTTGTTGTTCTTTAGTAAGTCTATTAAATCTAACTGCATAACCAGATACTCTTATTGTTAAAAGTGGATATTTTTCAGGATTATTCATAGCATCAATTAAAGTTTCTTTATTTAGAACATTAACATTTAAATGATGTCCTCCCTTTACAAAATAACCATCTAATAAATTTACTAAATTATTTACTTTTTCATCAGCATTTTTTCCTAAACTATCTGGAATAATAGTAAAAGTATTTGAAACACCATCAAGAGCATATTTTTGATAATCTATTTTTGCTACTGAATTAAGTGAGGCTACTGCACCATTTTTATCTCTTTCATGCATTGGATTTGCACCTGGTGCAAAAGGTTGACCTTTCTTTCTACCATCTGGTGTACTTCCTGTGCTTTTACCATAAACTATATTCGAAGTAATTGTTAGTATAGACATAGTGGGTTTTGCATTTTTATATGTTTTTACTTTTTTTAATTCATTATAAAAGTAATTTAAAACATCCTTTGCAATTTCATCAACTTTATCATCGTCATTTCCAAATTTTGGATAGTCTCCCTCAATAATAAAATCTATAGATATGCCATTTTCATCACGAATAGGTTTTACTTTTGCATATTTTATCGCAGATAAACTATCGACAACTACCGAAAGTCCAGCAACACCATAAGCCATTAAATGATTTACATCTGTATCATGAAGAGCCATCATTACACTTTCATAAGCATATTTGTCATGCATATAGTGAATTACATTCATCGTATTAGCATAAAGTTTTGCAACTTTTGAAAGAACTAGGTAATAATTTTTTAAAACTGTTTTATAATTTAAAATTTCTTCATTATTCTTAGGAATATTTTCAAAAACTTTAACATTTTCAATTTCATCTATTCCACCATTAATTGCATATAAAAGTGCTTTTGCAAGATTACATCTAGCTCCAAAAAACTGCATATCTTTACCTAACCTCATTGCCGAAACACAGCATGCAATACCATAATCATTTCCAAATATTTTTCTCATTAAATCATCATTTTCATATTGAATTGAATCTGTTTTAATAGATATTCTTGAACAATATTTTTTAAAATTAATTGGTAAATCTTTACTATATAAAATTGTTATATTAGGTTCAGGGGCAGGTCCTAAATTTTCAAGGGTATGAAGAATACGATAACTTGTTTTTGTAACAAGTGACTTTTTACTATGCATTCCTCCAAGTGAACAAGTTACCCAAGTAGGATCACCAGAGAAAAGTTCATCATACTCTGGAGTTCTTAAATGCCTTACAAGTCTTAACTTAATAACAAAATTATCAATAATTTCTTGAATCATACTTTCCGTAATAGTCTTTTCTTTTAAATCTTTTTCGAAATAAATATCAAAAAAAGCATCAACTCTTCCTAAGCTCATCGCAGCACCATTATTTTCCTTAACTGCCGCTAAATAGCCTAAATAAGTCCACTCTACTGCCTCACGAGCATTTTGCGCAGGAACTGAAATATCAAATCCATAACTTTTAGCCATTAAAGTAAGCTGTTTTAAAGCCTTTATTTGCATACTTATTTCTTCGGAAAGTCTAATAACATCATCACTCATATCATGTGAAAGATTTTCCTTATCTTCCTGTTTACATTTAATTAAAAAGTCTGTTCCATATAAAGCAATACGACGATAATCTCCAATAATTCTTCCTCTTCCGTAACTATCTGGAAGACCAGTTAATAAATGTACATGTCTTGCAAGTTTCATTTCATCAGTATAAGCATCAAAAACACCATCATTATGGGTTTTCCTAAACTCATTAAAATACTTATCAATACTTTCATCAAGTTTATAACCATAAGAATTAAGTTCATTATAAACCATTCTTATTCCACCATAAGGATTAATCATTCTTTTAAGTGGTTTATCTGTCTGAAGTCCTACAATTACATCATCTTCTTTACAAATATATCCAGGTGAAAAATTATTGATACCACTTAATATTGAAGTTTCTATATCTAAAACTTTTTTATTTAGTTCTTTTTTTAATAAATCATTTACTTTTTCCATTACTAAGTTTGTTTTAGGTGTAGATTTACATAAAAACTTTTCATCACCTAAATATTCCTTATAATTTAGTTCAATAAAGTTTTCTACATCAATTTTTTTACACCAATTATCTTTTACAAATTCATCATAATATTTCATTTTTTTACCTCCTAGTATAAATAATATTATCATAAATTTTCAAAATGTTTTGTTGCAATTGCAACAATATTACATTTTATAATTATTTTTATATTCAATATAAAAAGATTATTACATAACTATAATAATCTTTTTCATGCTACAAAATTTATTTACCCATTATTTGTTTAATTTCCTCTTCATTAATAATTTTTATATTAAGAGTAAGGGCTTTATCATATTTACTACCAGGATCTCTTCCTACGATAACTGCATCCGTATTTTTAGATACAGAACCGGTAACAGTACCACCATTATTTTCAATAAATAATTTTATTTCATCTCGTGGAATACCATCAATAGTACCTGTTATAACAAACTTTTTATTAGTAATATTTTCATTAAATATTTCTTTTTCACCTAAATAATTCATATTAATATTTAATTCTTTTAATTTTTTAATAAGGTCAAGATTTTTACTAAAATAATCTGTAATTGAACTAGCAATAATACTTCCTATATCTTTTATATTGGTTAAAGTATCTTTGTCAGCATCAATTAAATTATCAATATTTTCAAATCTTTTAGCAAGTATTTTAGCGGTTTTACTACCAACATTTGGAATTCCTAAACCAAAAAGTAATCTTTCTAAACTATTATGTTTAGAGTTTTCAATGGAATTAAGTAGATTTTCCACACTTTTTTCACCATAACCCTCGAGAAGTTTTAAATCATCTTTATATTTTTCTAAATGATAAAAATCATCAATATTTAAAACATACTTCATATTATATAAATCTTCAATAATTCTATCACCAAGACCATCTATATTCATTGCATTTTTCGAAGCAAAATGAATAAGAAGTTCAATATTTCTCTTAGGGCAATCATCATTTACACAAAAATAGTCTACAGTACCCTCTTTTTTTACTAAAGCACTTTTACATATCGGACAAGTTTTAATCATTACAAAGTCTTTTTCCTTACCTGTTCTTCTTTCTGGAAGAGCACGAATTACTTCAGGAATAACATCTCCAGCTTTATGAATTGCGACAATATCACCTATTTTAAGTCCAAGTGATAAAACATTATCTTCATTATGTAAAGTTGCTCTTGATATAGTTGAACCCATTACTATAACTGGATCTAAAACAGCATTCGGAGTTATTTGGCCTGTTCTTCCAACAGTAAAAATAATATCTTTTAATTTTGTATAAACTTCATCATTAGGAAATTTATAAGCTATTGCCCATCTTGGATATTTTGCTGTATATCCTAAGTTTTTTTGAGCATCAAGTTCATTAACTTTTATAACAACACCATCAATATCATATGATAGACTTTCTCTTTCTTTAGCAAGTTTATCAATATATTCTTTTATTTCATCAATAGTAAAAACAAGTTTATTCCACTTAGTATTAACCTTAAATCCAAGTTTAGTCATAAACTCTAAAGCTTCATAATGAGTCTTTAGATTATAATCTTCGGGATTTGGTAAATGATAAATAAATACATCAAGATTTCTTTTGGCCGCTACTGAAGAATCAAGCTGTCTAATAGAGCCTGCTGCTGCATTACGACAATTTTGCAAAAGCGATTTTCCTTCTTTTTCTCTTTCTTCATTTAAAGCTTTTAAAGTATCTTTATGCATAAAGATTTCTCCGCGTACTTCAATATCTATTTTTTCTGATAAAACTAAAGGAACATTTTTTATTGTTTTAACATTATGAGTTATATTTTCTCCAGTAGTTCCATCGCCTCTGGTGGCCGCTCTTACAAGTACACCTTTCTTATAAACAAGTGATACAGAAAGACCATCAATTTTTTGCTCACATACAAAATGAGGTGATATACCAGCATCTTTTATTTTATTATAAAAACTTTCTATTTCCTCGATATTAAATACATCAGGTAGTGATAACATTGGTATTTCATGACGAACTTTTTCAAACTTTGAAATAACTTGTCCACCTACCCTTTGAGTTACTGAATCAGGTCTTTTATATTCAGGATATTTTTCCTCAAGAGTTTCAAGTTCCTTTAGATACTTATCATATTCTTGGTCAGTAATACTAGGACTGTCTAGTGTATAATATTCATATGCTGCTTTATTTAAAATATCAGTTAATTCATCTATTCTTTCTTTCATAATCATTCCATAAATTTTCAGGGTATATACCATTATTTATATATTCTCTTATTTTTTCTTGTACCATAGGAAGATCTTCTTTATAAGTCATTCCTATCCAAGTTGATGGTGTACTTAAAACATTTACTTTACCCATTTTTACGTATTCATCCACTACATCAGGAAGTAAAAACTCCCCAGTAGATAAATCAGCATTTTTTAAAAAGTCTATAAGCATTGTTTCTATTTTTTCAAAAATATCTGTATTAAAACCATACATTAACATTGAACAAGGATTATCTTTATTAACCTCAAAAGAGGGTTTTCCATTAAGTGGTGTGCAAAATACTTTATCACCATCAACCTTAACTTTACTTTCAATAATAGTTTCTATTTTATTATTATTTGATAAAACTACTCCTCTTTTAACTTCTCCCTCATCTGAAAGTGTTGCACCAATTGGATAACCTACAACGCATATTCCTTCATTATTATCAAGGTAATTACTTAATATTTCAAAACTTTCATTACCATAAAAATCATCGGCTGAAATAAGTCCAAAAGGTCCTTTTACTTTATCTTTTGCACAGTATAATGCATGTGCTGTCCCAAGTGGTTTTACTCTATCAATTTTAATGTTTAATGGTATATTTTCCATTTCTTGATAAGCATATTCAACCTCTATTCCATTAATTCTTTGTGAAATAGTTTCTTCAAATGCCTCTTTGTTTTCTTTTTTAATTACAAAAACTACCTTTGTAAAACCTGCTCTTTTAGCATCATATACTGAATAATCTATTAAAAATTCATTTGATGGACCTACTGGTTCAAGCTGTTTAAGTCCTCCAAATCTTGATCCCATACCAGCCGCTAAGACTACTAAAGTTTTTTCCATATTATTTCACCTTCCTAATTCCTTTATAATTTTTTAAAAACTTTTTAACACCAAATCTTTGATGAAATGCAATTGTTATAAATTTATCATCAACACTTACTACTACACCTTTACCAAATGTTAAGTGAGTAACAATATCTCCATTTTTAAATTCTTCACCTGAAGTGTTATCATCTGAATATAATAATTTTGTTTTAAGTGAGTGCATTTCATTTTTAGTTTCCTCTTTATCTAGTAAATTGTCACTAATTTCACTAATAAATCTACTCGGAGGATTCATCTGCATATTACCATAAAGCATTCTTCTTCCTGCATTAAGTAAATAAAGTTTTTCTTTCGCACGAGTTATAGCAACATACATAAGTCTTCTTTCTTCCTCGAGTTCTTCATCATCATATAATGCTTTTGAAATTGGCATAATATTTTCCTCAAGACCGATTATGAAGACGACTTTAAATTCAAGCCCTTTTGCTGAATGCACAGTCATAAGAGTTACAGCATCAGAATCTAAAGAATACTCAGCAGCATCTGATACAAGAGAAACCTCCATTAAGAAATCAGATAAGTTAACATTACCAGTTTCTTTTTCATAAGTTTCAGAAACACTTCGAAATTCCATTAAGTTTTCAAGTCTGATATCACTTTCAAGACTTTTATCATTTTCATATGTTTCTTTCATTTTAGATAACTCTAAAGTTTTATCAATAAGACCAGTTATCGAAGTATCTTTACTTATTTCAATTAAATTTAAAATTAAATTTTTAAATTCTAGTTCTTTACCACTATCAATTGCTTCGAACATTGATATATTTAAACTTCTTGCTTTTTCTCTTAAGTTTTCAATAGTTTTATGACCTATTTTTCTTTTAGGTTCATTAATAACTCTTTCAAGTGATACATCATCACTAGGATTAGCAATAAGTTTTAAATATGCAAGTAAGTCTTTAATTTCTTTTCTTTTATAAAAATAAAATGAACCAAACACTTTATAAGGTATATTAGCTTTAACTAAAGCATCTTCGATTGAACGTGATTGAGCATTTGTTCTATAGAAAATAGCCATATCTTTACGATTATAACCTTCTTCATATAGTTTTTGAATTTCATCAACTACTCTTTTATTTTCCATAGAATCATTAAATGTTCTAATATATTTTATTTTTACTCCTTGACCTAAATCTGAAAATAAATCTAAATCTTTTCTTTGTTTATTATGTGATATTACTTCATTAGCCGCATCAAGTATTGTTTGAGTGCTACGATAATTCTGAGGAAGTTTTATTACTGTGCAACCTTTAAAATCTTTTTCAAAATTTAAAATATTTTGATAATTTGCTCCCCTGAAAGCATAAATAGATTGAGATGGATCTCCGACTACAAAAAGATTTAAATATTTTTTAGAAAGTAGTTTTACAAGTTTATATTGTACTTCATTTGTATCTTGATATTCATCTATTAAAATATATTTAAATTTATCTTGATATTTTTCTAAAACTTCTTTATTGCTATTAAATAATTCGACTGGTTTTTTTAATAAATCATCAAAATCTAAAGTATTATTTCTTTTTAATATTTTTTCATATTCATAATATATTTTTACCGCTATTTTCTCATTCTCTGAAATTAAAAAGTTAGCTATTTCACTATCTGAAAGCATATTATTTTTAATAAAGGAAATCTTACTTTTTATAAAAGCAGGACTTATCATTTTATCAGTGATATTAATGTCTTTCATTATCTTTTTTATAATGCTAGTTTGATCTTCAGTATCTATTAAAGTAAATGCCGATGTTAAATTAAACAAAGCACTATTTTCTCTAATTATTTTTAAACCAAATGAATGAAATGTTCCAATAAAGGCATCATGTGCATTTATAATGTTATTTACTCTTTCTCTCATTTCTCCAGCTGCTTTATTTGTAAATGTGATAGCAAGTATATTGTATGGTTTTACTCCATTTTCTATCAAATTAGCAATTCTTGTTGTTAATACTTTTGTTTTACCAGAACCCGCTCCAGCGATAACTAAACACGGACCATCCTTGAATGTTGCCGCTTTTTTTTGTTCATTATTTAATTTTTCTATATAGTCCATATTTCACTCTCCGTAAAATAATTATATCAAATTTAATTAAACTATAAAAGGTTATAGACACTTTTATTTATTTTTTGTATAATTTAAATGGTGATAAAATTGAAAAAGAAAATATTATTATTAGGATTATTAGTTTTTATGATATGTGGTTGTTCAAGAAATAATGAAAAGCCTAAAGAAAATCCAATTGTAACAATGAATATCAAAGACTTTGGTGATATTAAAATTGAACTTTATCCTGATGTTGCTGAAAATACAGTGGCAAATTTTGTAAATTTAGTCGAAGATAAATTTTATGATAATAATACTATTCATAGAGTTCAAAAAGGTTTTGTAATTCAAGGTGGAGATCCTACAGGTACAGGAACTGGTGGACCTGGCTATTCTATTAAGGGTGAGTTTACTCAAAATGGATATCGTAATAATTTATCACATACTAAGGGTGTTATTTCAATGGCAAGAAGTTCTGACCCAGATTCAGCGGGAAGTCAATTTTTCATAGTTTTATCTGATGAAGCAGCACCATCACTTGATGGAATGTATGCTGGATTTGGTAAAGTAATCGAAGGCATGGATGTTATTGAAAAAATAGAAAATACTGAATTTGAAATTGATAATGAAGTTTATGGAACACTTAAAAAGCCTCTTACAATTGAAAAGGCTACAGTAGACACTAAAGGCTATACTTATAAAGTAACTAAAAAATAGTTGCTTTTTTATTTTGAGTAATACTATGAATATCACTTATACTAATATGAGCATTTTTATCTATTCTTTTTATATTTGTTAAAACCTTTTTAATATCTTTTTTGCTGACCTCTATAATAAACATTTTATCTTTATTTTTTAAATTAATCTCAGTTATAAAGTCAGTACTTTCCTTTAAGAAATTTGCAAGAATTTCTCCCTCTTTAGTAACAATCATAATATTTACTTTTTCTTTAATTAAATAATTTATTATAGTGCCACCGATTAAATTACCTGTGCTATAACCAAGAGCATAACTTATAGGAATCCATATTGAATCAATATTTACATTAATTGCTTTTCTAGCTACAATAAACCAAATAAGTATTTCAAAAAAAGAAATAATCGTAGAAAATATTGTTTTACCTTTTAAAGTAAAAAAAGTTCTTATTGTATTAAGGGAAACATCAAATATACGAGCAAAAAATATTTCTATACAAATATTAATCATTTTATAAGTCTTCTTACTTTAGAAAGAGCACACTTTTCAATTCTTGATACTTGAGCCTGTGATATATTTAAAGTTCCTGCAATTTCAGTTTGGGTTTTGCCAATCACATATCTTTCTAATAAAATATTTTTTTCTCTGTCATTTATTTTGTTTAAGGCTTTATAAAGTCCTATCATTGTATCATTATCAATACTTCCCTTTTTATTATCCGCAAGACGCTCCTCAAGATAAATAGCATTATCACCATCATTATAAACTGGTTCAAATATACTAACAGGATCTTTTAAAGAATCTAAAGCAAATCCTACATCATATTCACTCATTGAAAGACTACTTGCAATCTCATAACACTTTGGTTCCCTACCATTTTTATTAATAAAATCTTCCTTAAATCTTAATATTTTATAAGCATCATCTTTAATACTTCTTGCAATACGCATTTGAGTATTATCTCTTAAATATTTTTTAATTTCACCAATAATAAGGGGAACAGCATACGTAGATAGTTTCAAATTATATGATAAATCGAAATTATCTACTGCCTTTATTAAACCAATTACCCCTACTTGAAATAAATCATCTTGGTTAATACCTGTTTTACTAAAATTTTTAAGTACGGATAAAACTAGTTTTAAGTTTCCATTTACAATATCCTCTTTTGCATTTAAATCTCCTGCTTGATATAATTTAAATAATTTAATATTTTCTTCATGGGTTAAACATTTAAGATTACTTGTATTTATCCCTGTAATATCTACTTTATAATTACTCATATCTTTTTCCTTTCAAAGATATTTTGGTAAAAAACAAAGATTTTTATTCACAAATAAAAAATGTGAAACTTTTTTATTGTTTTTCTTATTAAAAGTTTCACACTATTTAAATTTTACGATAGCATTTATTCATTAGAAAGTTCATAATTTCATCATCAATGTCACTTTCATAATACTTTATAAGTAGATTTTTATATTCTGAAACTAAATTATCTGGTATAACTATTAAACCTTTTCCTTTGCTAATTAAATAATGATTAGCAAATATTACTGAAGTTCTTTTATTTCCATCAATAAACATTTGAGATTTAACTACATATAATAATAATTTAATACTTTTTTGAACATCATCAATATCTAAACTAAGAATATTATTTAAATTATCTTTTATATCAGCCTCAATTGGAAGTTCAGGTGTCCAAGACGTACCACCAATTTTAACTGGAGTTGTTCTAAGACTTCCCGCTAAATAATAAAATCCTTCCTCAACAAATTTGTTTATAGAACATAAAATATTATAATCAGTTTTACTTAAAATAACATTTTTATTTAATATAAATTCCCAAGCGTGTTTTAAATTAACAACTTTTAATATATCCTCCGAAGACATATCATTTACTTTTCCACCTTCAATAATACTTTCAGTGTCAGAAAGTGTTGTAGCAATTCCCTCAAGTATTGCTTGATTATAAATAGTATCTACTAAATGTTTTCTTGCAAAATCAATATTTTTAGCAACATCTAAAGGTAAATCTTCATCAAAATAATTTAGTTTATTTAATTCTTTTTCTATATTACGAATAGATTTTTTTAATGTTTTAGCTTTAATATTATTATTTAATACTAAATTATATAATTCCTCTGTGTATTCACCCACATATTTTGTGGATTGTAAGCCATCCTCTTTTGTATGCAAATAGATATATTTTTTGCTATCTTTTTCTCTAATTTCAATTGCTCCATATACAAGTTCATTAAGTAAAGTTACATATTGTCTTTTTTGATTCAATAAATTTAATATTTTTATTTGATTTTCCATATCAACACCACCGCTATCATTATACAACAAAAAATAAAAAATGTGAAACTTTTTTAACATTTTTCTTATTAAAAGTTTCACACTAATTATCTTCGATATAAATTATATCTATATTCTCTTTCAGCCTCATGTTTTAAATAATTTGCATCTTCACAAATATCTTTCATAATTTTTTCTTTACTACAAATTCTATCTTCATTACCTTTAAATTCTGCATAGATGTATATTCTTTTACAAGGAACCTCTAAACTATTTAAGGCCTCTTTTATAAAATTTAACATTTCTTTAGAATCTTCTTTTCTAACATTAAAATCAAATCCTAGATATTCAGGTCCACCACATCTTACATCAACTGGATCATTTATAGTGCAATCAACACCAATTCTTACAATATCAATCATATTTCCCTCCATATGAAAAATATTTTACTAAAATTTAAATTTCATGTCAATATTCACTTTTCTTTCAAAAACTTTAAAGCGATACTTCACAATATTTTAAAAGAGATATCATTACTCTATTTAATATATTTTTTACTTTCACAAATTTTGCTTATAAATTGTCTTCTTCAATAAATTCAAATGTTTCATTAATTAAAGATAATTTTTCTTTTAAAAACTCTGGCTTAATTGGACTATTATTTAAATCTTTTATATCAATCCATTTATAAATTATATTTTTTTCTTTTTCTATTCCATCAAATTCATTTTTTTTCTAAAAGTTTTGAATTATTAGGAACAGCCACTAAATAGCCTAAAATATATTGATGCTGTTTTTTACCATCAAAACTAAAGAAATATTCTGAAAACCAAAGTGGTCTTATTACTTTAGAATTTTTTTCACCTGTTTCTTCATAAATTTCTCTAGTAACAACATCTTTACCTCTTTCAAGTGTAGCAATAGCTCCTCCAGGTAAAGCCCAAAACTCATCATTTTTTCGTTTTTGAAAAAGTATTTTTCCTTTCTTTTGAATTACCGCAACAGCTCTTGCGCTAAACTTTACATCACCAATCATTAATCTGATATCTTCCATTTTACCTCCTTTTTAATGGTTCATTCCTATTAGATGATTAAAATCTAATTATAGTATATCAAAAAAACTTAGACATTTCTATCTAAGCTTATAAATTATTTTTGGCTTTTGATTGTGACTTATACAGCAGCAAATCCAGGAAGCAAACCATATTTTAATGAATTGCTTACTATGACTCATTAAACATATTTATAGTTTTCAATATTCTATTTAAATATTCTAAATCATTTAGTTTATGAATACCAAAGCATTTCTTCCCTAAATATTTAAAACTTGTTCCACTAGAATATAATAATTTTCTATCAATTATTACAAATCTATCATGAAATGAATTATTATTTATAAAAGTTACATTGTTATATTGATGTTCATACTTACTTTTTAATACATTATTTATGTTATTTGATACTATTATTATTTTTTTATTAATACTTTTCAGTATATCCAATAATTCTTTTCCTGCATAATTATCAATTATAACTATTTCCTTATTGGATTTACCCAAAATATCCATAAGAAGTGAGTATGCATCATACAACTCATTTTCAAAGAAAATTTTATTCATCTCTTTTTCTTTAAATTTATCTAATGTACTTTCTAAAACTAATAATCTTTTTTCATGATTAAGAAGTATTTCATTATTATTAGCAAAATATTTTCTCATTTTTACAAAAGCATCTATAATTTCTATATTTACTTTAACTGCTATATCACTTTTTAATAATCCAGATAGCATCATGATACCTTGTTCAGTTAAAACATATGGCAAATACTTATAATGTTGTCCACGTAAATTATTATTTTTGTTTAAGGTCGCAAATTGCGATCTTAAAGACAGGTTGCTAATTTCTTCATTTGTTAGTTGAAAGCAAAAAGAACTAGGAAATCTATTAATATTTCTCTTAATTACCTCATTTATTCTTCTAGTTTCCACATGATAGAGTTTTGCAACATCAGATGATAACATAACTTGTACTCCTCTAACTTCGTAAATCATATCTTCAATTATTATTTTTTCTATATACGTAGTATTTATAATAATTAAAAAAACTTAGATATTTCTATCTAAGCTTATAAATTATTTTTCACTTTTTATTGCAGCTTGTGCAGCAGCAAGTCTAGCAATAGGAACTCTATAAGGTGAACATGATACATAATCAAGTCCTACATTATGACAGAATTCAACACTTGATGGATCTCCACCATGTTCTCCACAGATACCTAAATGGATATTTGGATTAGTTTCTCTTCCTAAAGTAGATGCCATCTTAACAAGTTTACCTACACCTTTTTGATCAAGTTTTGCAAATGGATCATTTTCATATATTTTCTTATCATAGTAAGCTCCTAAGAATTTACCAGCATCATCTCTTGAGAAACCAAATGTCATTTGTGTTAAGTCATTTGTTCCAAATGAGAAGAAATCTGCTTCTTTAGCTATTTCATCTGCAGTAAGTGCTGCTCTTGGAATTTCAATCATTGTTCCAACATGATAAGTCATATCAATATTTTCATTTTTAATTATTTCATCTGCTGTTTCACAAACTATATTTTTTACATATTTTAACTCTTTTACTTCACCAACAAGTGGGATCATAATTTCTGGAGTTATTTTAGTATTTAGTCTTCTTGATACAGCGATTGCAGCTTTAATAACTGCTCTTGTTTGCATCTTAGCAATTTCAGGGAATGTAACAGCAAGTCTACAACCTCTGTGGCCCATCATTGGGTTAAATTCGTGAAGTGATGCAATAATATTTTTTATTTGTTCAACTGTTTTACCTTGAGAATCTGCAAGAAGTTTAATATCAGCTTCTTCAGTTGGTACGAATTCATGAAGTGGTGGATCCAAATATCTAATTGTTACACCATAACCTTCCATTGCTTCATATAATGCTTCAAAGTCTTTTTGTTGCATTGGTTCGATTTTAGCAAGGGCGTTTTCTCTTTCTTCAACTGTATCAGAACAAATCATTTCCCTAATTGCGGCAATTCTATCTTTTTCGAAGAACATATGCTCTGTTCTACAAAGTCCAATACCTTCAGCACCTAACTCTCTTGCTTTTGCAGCATCTTTTGGTGTATCAGCATTTGTTCTTACAGCTAGTCTTCTGTACTTATCAGCCCAAGCCATAATTCTTTCAAATTCACCAGTAATTGCAGCATCAGTTTTTGGAATTAATCCTTTATAAATTCTACCAGTTGAACCATCTATAGAAATTTCACTTCCTTCAGTAAATGTTTCTGTTCCTAAAGTAAAGCGTTTATTCTCTTCATCCATTACTATTTCTTGGCAACCAGATACGCAGCAAGTTCCCATACCACGAGCAACAACAGCAGCGTGAGATGTCATTCCACCACGAACAGTAAGAATACCTTCACTAGCTTTCATTCCTTCGATATCCTCTGGGGAAGTTTCAAGTCTAACAAGTACAACTTTTTCACCATTTTCGTGAGCTTTTTTAGCATCTTCAGCAGTAAATACTACTTTACCTGCAGCAGCCCCTGGAGAAGCAGCAAGACCTTTACCAATTTCATGAGCATCTTTTAAAGCATTTACATCAAATGTTGGATGTAAAAGTGTATCTAAGTTTCTAGGATCAATCATAAGTACTGCTTCTTTATCAGTAATTTTTCCTTCATCAACTAAGTCACATGCAATTTTTAAAGCCGCTTTTGCGGTTCTTTTACCATTTCTTGTCTGAAGCATATAAAGTTTTTCATTTTCAATTGTAAATTCCATATCTTGCATATCATGATAATGATTCTCTAAAGTAGCACAAATATTTGTAAATTCTTCATAAACTTTTGGCATAACTTCTTTTAAATGAGAAATAGGTTGTGGAGTTCTAACTCCTGCAACTACATCTTCACCTTGAGCATTCATTAAGAATTCACCCATTAAATGTTTTTCTCCAGTCGCAGGATCTCTTGTAAATGCAACACCTGTTCCTGAAGTTTCTCCCATATTACCAAATGCCATCATTTGAACGTTTACTGCAGTTCCCCAAGAATAAGGAATATCATTATCTCTACGATAAACATTTGCTCTTGGATTATCCCATGATCTAAATACTGCTTTAATAGCTCCCATTAATTGATCAACTGGATTATTTGGAAAATCTTCACCAACTTTAGATTTATATTCTTCTTTAAACTCTCTAGCAAGTTCTTTTAAATCTTCAGCAGTAAGTTCAACATCTAAAGTTACGCCTTTTTCAGTTTTCATTTTATCAATTAAAGTTTCAAAGTACTTTTTGCCAACTTCCATTACTACATCAGAATACATTTGAATGAATCTTCTATAGCAATCCCAAGCCCATCTTGGATTTCCACTTTTTTGTGCTAAAACCTGGACAACTTCCTCATTTAAACCTAAATTTAAAATTGTATCCATCATACCTGGCATTGATGCTCTTGCACCACTTCTTACTGAAACTAAAAGTGGATTTTCAGTATCACCAAACTTTTTACCAGTTATTTCTTCCATTTTTTTGATATTTTCAAAAATTTCATTTTCAATATCTTCACTTATTTTTTTACCATCTTCATAATATCTTGTACAAGCCTCTGTTGTGATAGTAAATCCTTGAGGTACAGGTAAACCTAATTTTGTCATTTCTGCAAGATTTGCACCTTTACCACCAAGTAAATTTCTCATATCTTTATTTCCTTCAGAAAATAAATATACATATTTCATATAATTCCCACCTTTCACAAACCTTATTATATCAATTTTTGGTATAAATATATATAAATATTTAAAAAAGTGTAAAGTCGCTTTACACTTTTTTTAACATTTTTGGTTCTAATTTTGTCTTGTTTTGTCGAATCGCTTGCAATTAAATAAAAAATAATATTTAATAACTTATCGAGACGAAAGATTATTATTTACAATAACATACTCCTTACACATGTTAGTTTTAAAACCTAATCCTTTCTTAATACTTTCGTCTCATTTTTTTAATGATAAACTCTTATTTTTATTATACAAAAGTGATACCCTATCATTATTTGTAAGAATATAATTTGGTCCCACTAAATTATTATTTACATATGCTCCTAAAACAACATTAACAAAATCTTTTTTAGTTTTATATGCAAAATCAATTATTGTTGAACCTTTAGCAAGTTCTATAGCATTACCATTTTCATCAAAAACATAGATGATATTACTAAACAATTCTTTTTGAATATGTTCAATAAAATCTTTATTATCTGGATATTCATCATTTAAATCACAAATTGTATTAAAAAATTGATAATGAGTTTTTAAGTCTGTAAGCATATTATCTTTTACATTTCTATCATCTTTATCCCAATAACCAGTAAGTCCATAAGAATTTGCCTTATCCATTTCAAATGTTCTTATTTGACATTGAATTAATCTATTAAATGGTCCAAAAATACTTGTATGAAGACTTTGATACATATTTGTTTTAGGACTAGAAATATAATCTTTGAACTTATAATTAAGTGGATGATATTTACTATGAATAAGTCCTAAAGATTTATAACAATCCATAACCTGACTTACCACTACTTTAAGAGCCACTAAATCGTGCATTTCATCAAGAGTAAAACCCTTTTTCATTTTTCGATAAATACCATATATATTTTTAGTTCTAACTTTCATATCATTAGGAATATTATTATCTAAAAGAAAATTATGAATTACTTTTTCAAGTTCAAATATATTATCAGATTCATATTTTTCAAAATTATATTTTTGCTCTAATATATTATGATACTTTTCAGGTTCTAAATATTTAAATGATAAATCCTCAAGTTCAGTTTTTATATGATATGCTCCAATATAACTTGCAAGAGGAACATAGATATTCATAGTCTCTTTTGCTTTTTCAATTTGTTTTTCTGAAGTTTTGAAATCTAGTGTACGCATATTATGAAGACGATCAGCAAGTTTAATAATTAGTATTCTTGGATCATTAATTATGCTAGTAATAATTTTACGCATATTTGCAAGATTTTCTTCCTCTTTTGTTTGAAAATTTATTTTTGTAAATTTAGTTACTCCTTCGACTAAGGTACAAACATTTTCACCAAATAAAGTTATTATTTCCTCTTTTGAGGCATTTGTATCCTCTAAAGTATCATGTAAAAGTCCAGCGCATACTGTATCACTATCTGCATGCATCTCCGCTAAAATATAAGCAACTATTAAAGGATGAACAATATAATCTTCGCCACTTTGTCTTTTTTGACCTTTATGCTTTTCACTTGCAAAATTATAGGCCTGTTTAACCCTTCCTATATCATTTAAATTATAACTACCAAATAGTTTAATAAGTAAATCCAAATTAACTCTATTCATACATACCCCACAAAAAAACTTAAGACTATCATAACAAAAAATATGCTATTTTGTAAACAAAAAGAAGTTATTTTTCTTTTTTAACTTCTTCTTTTTTAGGTTCATCAATTTTGAAACCATAATGTTTTCTAACTTTATTTTCAATTTCTGTTTTAAGTTCAACATTATTTCTTAAAAATGCTTTAACATTTTCTTTTCCTTGACCTATTTTTTCTCCATTATATGAATACCAAGCTCCACTTTTATCAATGATATCAATATCACTTGCAAGATCAACGATTTCACCCTCTCTTGATATTCCTTCGCCATACATTATGTCAACACTTGCAGTTCTAAATGGTGGAGATACTTTATTTTTAACTACCTTAATGTTTACTTTATTTCCTACAACTGTATCACCAGATTTAATTTGTTCTCCTTTTCTTATATCAAGTCTAACACTTGAATAAAATTTAAGTGCTCTTCCTCCTGGAGTAGTTTCTGGATTACCAAACATTATACCAACTTTTTCTCTTAATTGATTGATAAAGATACAAGTAGTCTTACTCTTATTCATATTTCCCGATAATTTTCTAAGAGCTTGACTCATAAGTCTTGCCTGAAGGCCAACGTGTGAATCTCCCATTTCTCCATCAATTTCCGCTTGAGGTACCAAAGCCGCAACAGAGTCAATAACAATTAAATCAACTGCTTCACTTTTAACTAGTGCATCACATATTTCAAGTGCTTGCTCACCAGTATCTGGTTGACTTAATAATAAATCATTAATATTTACACCTAAATTTCTGGCATACACAGGATCAAGAGCATGTTCAGCATCGATAAATGCTGCTCTTCCCCCTTTTTTTTGTACTTCAGCAATCGCCTGAAGTGCTATAGTAGTTTTACCACTACTTTCAGGTCCAAATATTTCAATGATTCTTCCGACAGGAAATCCGCCTACCCCTAAAGCAATATCAAGAGCAAGTGACCCAGATGAAGTAGTATCAATTTCGATATGTTCTTCATTACCAAGTCTCATTATGGCACCTTTTCCAAATTGTTTTTCAATATCAGCTAAAACCCCTTCTAAGATTTTATCCTTGTCTTTTTCATCTTTTGTTATTTTCATTTTTTACCTTTCTAAAACTCTGACATTTTCATTGTAACTTAATATCAAAAATATATCAAGTTATTTTGTCATCACATATTAATTATATAATACTAATTTTTATTTGTCAAGTACAATTGTTCGTTTAATGAAAAATGAAAAAAATAGTAAATTATTACTATTTATTTTGAAGCATATTTAATAAATCGATTTTAAACATTTCTTTTGAGGCATTTTGTTTAGAAATCATAATACCTTTATAAGTTGTAAGTTCACTTCTATGACCTTCTAAAAGTATATCTTCTGGTGTTAAAGTTTCAAGCATTACAATACCTTCCTTTTTATGAACAGTATATAAAAGTTTAACTTCACCATGAATTTGAGTAAATATTTTATCACTAGGAAGCTTTAATTCATAACTTTCAGTACCATTTTTCTTATTTTCAGAAACCTTCTCACCTACTAAATTACCATTTCTTAAAGATGGGTAATATTCAAAAGTAAGTTTCTTAAAAGCTATCATATTATATTTCTTTAAAGCTCTTTCTAGTTTTCTAAACTCATTTTCATTAATATAATCTAAAACATATCCTTTCATTTTCCATTTCCCCCTTATTACGCTATTATTATAGCATAGTTATCAAATAATGTCAAGTTTACACCTCATTATTATTATTTACCCAATGGAACCTAATTATACAATGATTTTTATTTACTGTCAAATAAAAAGTGAAAATTATAATAGTTTCCACTTAATTTCTACGATTTACCGATATTAAAGGCATATCTATTGTTAATTGTTTTATTCTTTCAATAATTCTACGTGCTTTAACATTATCAACATTATCTTTAGAGCAAGATAGATGTTTTTCAAGTTCATTTATATCTAAATTGCTTGTAAAAAATGTAGTTTTATGTTTATTCATTCTTTCTTGTAAAATAGTACCAAGAATTTCATCTCTTCCCCAATTAGTTACATTTTCAGCACCAATATCATCAAGTACAAGAATTTCTACATTTGAATAGTAACTTACCTTACTTTCTACTAAAGATAAATCCTCTTTTAAAGTTCGAAGTAATTCAGGGTAATACACTATTTCATATGAAATATGTTTTTTTATTTCAAGTTCATTTAAAAGGCAAGCAAGTAAAAATGTTTTGCCACTTCCAAAACTTCCATGTAAATATAAACCTTTTGGACTAGACTTAATATTATATTCATCATAAAATTTCTTTAAAAATTTAATTAATTCTATCCTATTTTTATCAGATACATCAATATCTTTCATTCTAGCATTTTTAAGTTCATTATTTTCATCTTTTTCAGTTAAAATATTTTCATATTCTTTTAACTTTTTACATTTTGCATAACCAAAACATAAAAAACTTTCTTTATTTTCTGGATAATATACATAACCTTTAATTTTATTTTTACATTCACTTAAACCAGGACATTTCTTACAATTATGTAGTTCATTTAAAGTATCCTCTAAAGAAGATAAATTATTTTTAATTTCGGTTTCACTTATCTTAAATTTATTTATAAGTGTTATAAAATCAGGATTATTTTTAAGTTCATTATATTTATCATTTAAAATATTTTCATTATAATTGCTTTTTATTTTTTCCATTACTTAAACTCCTTTAATAAATCAGTTAATTCCTTTTGTTCTTCTTCAGTTGCATCATTTTTTTCAATCTTTGTATTAAACCAAGCAGGTTCACTAATTTTCTTATTTGAAACAGTTATCTTCTTATTTAACTTTTTATGTTCTTTTTCCGCAAACTTCATAGCTTCTTCAGCAGTTTTTAAATCAGCCCTTTTCCATTGACCAGCAATAGTTTCTACATAAGCAGTTGTAAGGCGATTATTATTTTTACGAAGGCAATAATCGAGTAATACATTTACAACAGCTGGAGTAAGTTCTAAATCAACCAAAAGATTTTCTACAAGTTTTAAATCTTTAGCCGTAGGACTTGCACCTTTATTTTTATATTTTAAAAAGTCATAAGGACTAATGCTTTCAAACATTTGAACAATTTGAGCATGAAGTGAGTTATCTCCACTTGCCTTTTTTAAATATTCTGGTTGAATTCTATAAACAAGTGTTGGCATACTATTTGACGATAAATTATATTTCTTTCGAGCATTAATTCTAAGTTCATTTTTATCAATCATTCCAAATTCATTTAAACTATTACGCATTAGTTCAATCATTTGTAAGGTATTAAAGTTATATATAAATGACAAATTATCAATTAACTCCCTAGCTTTTTTATTAAGTGCTTTTTCAGATAAAACACTTTTTGGTATCGATGATGTAATTAAATCATAATCGATTTTACTATTTAAACTAACAGCATTTGAGCATCTTTCTTTAGCACCATCTTTCGGAGCATATGAAGAAGAAATAAATACTTCATCCATTTTTTTAGTAATTTCTTCATAACCTGAATAATCACTTCTTTTCTTTTGAAAAAACTTAAATAATTTATCATATTCATCAGGTCCAATATTACTATAAAGTACCATATTAAGTATTGGATGATTAAAAAACTCTGATGGTAAAAGTGGACTATAAAGTTCATAAATATAAGATTTTACATCACCAGGTTTTACATATGTTTTTAAAAGTCCTACAGCCTCAAGAGAGTAAAATGCACTTTGAACATTTTCTTTTGTATCATTTAAAAGTGAAATTAAATGTTGATGAATTTCTTCTTCACTCTCTTCCTCTTTTAAAGATAAATCTTGCCACAAAATAAGATATAAAGAAACCGCTAAGCTTCCAATAATAGGCATATAAAAAGATATTAAGTTTTTCTTGTCAACATCACTTAAAATAGTCTTATTTATAACTTTATACTTATCTGCAGGTAAAAACATATTTTCCTCCTACAAATATTATAAGATATAAAAATTAAAATCACAATAAAAAAAGATAACCAATTTGATTATCTTCCTAGAGTTTCTTCTTGTTCTTCTTTAAGAGCTTTGCCCATAATTTGAATTTTAATATTTCCATTTGGAGTTTGGCAATCAACTACAGAACCTAATTCTTTTCCATAAATAGCCATACCAATTGGAGATGAAGTTGTAACAACATTTGGTTGATACTCTTCAATATGGTTTACAACTTTTACTGTATTTGATAAAACAGTACCATCAGCAAATGTAATTAATAAATCAATTGTATCTCCATCGTTTACTAAATTTTCATTAGCAAGTGTTGGATCAACAATTTCAGCAGTAGCTAGTTCTTGATTAATTTGCATTATTTCTTTGTTTGTAGTATCTTCCATTTGAGAAAGTAAAGCAAAGTATGGTTCATTAGAATCATATCCAGCGCTACCTTGGAAATCACTTCTTTCATTTCTGATTTTCTCTAATCTGCTCTTTAAAAAATCTATTCTTTCGTTCTTCTTTTGAGCTTCCTCAACTGTTAATCTCATTTCTACCTTCCTTTCACTATTATAAATATAGCATAAATTTTAAGAGTTTTCAACAACAAGTTTTCTACTTAATATAATATTTGAATCAATATATATAGAGTTTGTCTTTCCATTCCATTCAACACTATGACCTAATAGCTCTAATACTTCTCTAAGAGGTACAAATATTTCTCCGTTATTTTCAAATGAATTGACACTCAAATTATAATGATTATCTTGCACTTGAATTACGTTAGTACAAGGATAAAAAGTTAAATAATCATAATTATTTTTTAAAACTATTTTGCCTTCTTCAAAAGACATCTCAAATTCTAACATTCTTGCAATATCAGTTAATGAATAATAATTAGTTCCACCAATCTTAATCGAAGATCTATATGGAAAATATTTTCTATTCTTCACTATTAAATTACATTCATTTTTTTCTAAATTTTGTTGTTCATTTAAAGTTTCACTAGCAACACCATTAATTAAATCAATCATTTTATTACTATAAGTTTCAATAAATTTATCATGGTCATTTGAGGGCCAAGGAAACTCTAAAAGCATACCTTCAGCACCAATTGTTGTAGTCCATGAAGAATAGTATCCGCTTCCATATCCTCCACAGTAAGGCAAATAAAAGTTTTGACTAAATTTTTGATAAAGATTATAACTTCCATAATAACCATTTAACCATCCATGACAATCTATCACAATATCAGGTTCTATTTTAATTGTAACATCTCTTAAAGCCTGCGACTCAACAGCACTAAAAGGTTCTTGCGAGTAATATCTTGCACTACCATTTTTTTGATGATAATAATCAAAATCTCTATTTAAGTCTACACCAGTACTTGTGCATCTTCCATAACCATTATTTGTATAGCCTTCATAAGTACCATCAGGATTAGAGCATTTAATTATATAAAGTTCATAAGAGCCAAGTTTATCATAATTTTCTTCATAATAAGATATTATGTTTTCAGCTATTTTTACTAGTAATTGTCCATCATAATCAAAAGCATCCTCAAACCCATGAATTGCAAAATTCAAAAGAAGCTTTTTGCTATTTAAATTTTGTTTTTCATTTTCAATGTGATAGTAATTTAATTCTCTACCAAGCTGGCTTTCCCCATATTTTTCTTCTTCATAAATGTATGGCACATCAAGTGTTTTTGCCTTTGCGTTAATAGTAAATGCAGTAAGAAGTGTATTAAAAGCAAGAGCACTAGCTACCAATTTTTCTTTTTTCATTGTACTCTCCTTACAATAAAAATATCAAAAAATTTTTAATTTGTAAAGAAAAAATTAACAATTTGTCTGCTTTACAAAATATGTAAAGTCTATAGAATTATTTGTAAGTTCACTTTGATCTAAATTATTTATATAAAAATTAGTTATTATATTATATTCTTCATGTGTATTAGGTTTAACTTTAAAAGTATAAAGAATTATTTCATCATCCTTTTCAAAAGAAGGAATTTCTTTTTCCTCGCTTAAACCTTCGATTAAAAAAGTAAGTTCTTTATTACTTTCATCTACTCCTTTAGTTTTATTATAATTTCCATCCGCTTTTAAAATATAATTTAAACATACATCACTACTACCATTTGTTTCATAAGTTATATATGCTTTTGATTTTAAAGTAGTCTTTTTATCTAAAAAATCTATATTTGAATTTATATAATTATTATCATAATTAATATACAAAAAAGAATTAACTGGAGATTTAATATCATTAATTTCAATTTTCTTTTTATAACAAAAATATGCTCCAATAGAAAGAAATATAAATGTTAATAAGGTTAATATTATTTCTTTTTTCATTTTACACCTTGGCATTTTTTACAATAATATGTACTTCTTCCATCAATTTTTGTTTTTAATATTATTTCATTACATACTTTACAATGTTTACCATCATTTTTATGAACAAGTAAATAGTCTTGATAACTACCAGCATGATTTAAAGAAAATGTATAACTTTTAATAGTGGTTCCTTTATGTTTAATTGAATCATCTAGTATTTCTTTAGAATATTTTAAAATATTTTCTAAATCATTTTTACTAATATCTTTACCTTTCATAAAGGGGTTAATTCTTGCTTTAAAAAGAATTTCATCAGCATAAATATTTCCAATACCAGATAATATACTTTGATCTAGTAAAATAGTTTTTATACATTTATTAGATTTATTTATTTTATGTAATATTTCATCATTATACTCTACATTATTTGCATCAGGTCCAATATTTTTAAAATAATCATCAAGATCATTCTTATTAATTAATTTCATTCTTCCAAACTTACGAGTATCATTATATCTTAATGTGAAATTTTCAAAATAAAATATAACGTGTTCATGTTTAGAAACTTCTTCGTTTATGGGTTTAATATTAAATTTTCCTTCCATACGAAGATGTGATATTAAATAGTATTTGTCAAGTACGAATATTAAATATTTACCTTTTCTTTGAATATCAATAAAATAATTATTAATAAGTTTTTTCTTAAATTCATTTATATCATTTTCAATCATTTTCGGGTATAAAATATCTATATTAATAATCTTTTTATTCAAAATGTTTTCTTTTAAATAATTTCTAACTGTTTCTACCTCAGGAAGTTCTGGCATATTTCCTCCTTACTTCAAATCATACCAATTAGTTCCAACATCAGTACTTACCTTAAGTGGTACTGATAAACTAACTATATTTTCCATTGCATCTTTTACAATGTTTTCAACTTTTTCAAGTTCTTCATTTTTAACATCAAATATAAGTTCATCGTGAATTTGTAATACTAATTTACTTTGAATATTTTCTTTTGTAAAAATTTCATCAATTTTAATCATTGCCATTTTAATAATATCTGCTGCACTACCTTGTATTGGTGTATTAATAGCCATTCTTTCACCTGATTTTCTAACCATAAAATTAGCATCATTTATTTCACTTATTACTCTTTTTCTTCCATAATTTGTATAAACATAACCATTTTGTTTAGCAAATTCTATCATTTTTTCCATATACTGTTTTACTTCAGGGTAAAGATGATAATACTTTTCAATAAACTCATCGGCTTCTTTTTTAGATATATGAAGATTTTCACCAAGACCAAAACCACTTATGCCATATACAATTCCAAATATTACTGCTTTTGCAGCACTTCTTTCTGCTTTTGTAACATCTTTTATATCTTTATTATGTATATCGGCAGCAACCTTTGCATGAATATCTCCACCCGCATTAAAGGTATCAATCATTGGTTTAGAATTTATTGTTGAAGCAAGAATTCTTAACTCTATTTGTGAATAATCTAAACTTAGAAATACATCATTACTTGGTAAAAATGCTTTTCTAATTTGTTTTCCTTCCTCGGTTTTAACAGGAATATTTTGAAGATTTGGATGAATCGAAGAAAGTCTTCCTGTTCTTGCTACAGTTTGTTTAAATATTGTATGAATTTTACCATCCACTATATATTCTTTTAAGCCATCAATATATGTTGATTTTAGTTTAGATAGTCCACGATATTCTAAAATCAAATTAATAATTGGATGAACATTTGCTAGTTTTTCTAAAGATGCTTCATCTGTTTTATAGCTAGTTTTATTTTTTTTACCTTTACCTACTTGCATCTTTTCGAAAAGAATCTCTCCAAGTTGTTTTGGTGATGAAATATTAAACTCCTCACCTGCATATTCATATATCTTTGCAGTAATTTCCTCGAGCTTTTTAGAAATAATTTCTTTTTGATTATCTAAAACTTCACTTGATACTTTAATTCCCTCTTTTTCCATTTTAAGAAGCACTTTTGAAAGTGGAAGTTCTATATTTTCATAAATTTCCTCTTGTTTATTTTCTTTCAAAAGATTATAATTATTCTCATAATTTTCAAATAAGAATTTTACCTTTAATAGTTCATATTGAATATATTCATTTGTTCCATAAATTTTAAGCAAATTATTTATAGTTGGTATTTCAAAACCACATTTTATTGCGGTAAATGAAATATCATCCTTAATATTATCTCCATTTAAATATGAACAAAGTGAATAATCAAGATAAACATCAAAACTTTTATTTAATAAATACTGGCATTTTTTACTATCAAAACATACTACCTTTTTATTAGTTAAATCTAAATATTTAATATTTTCTTTAGAAAAAAAGTAGAAAAATTTACCATCGTATAATGAGATGCTTACTATATTTGCACATGTATAATCTTCATTATCACATTCAATATATAAAGAAACTATATCATTTGTTACAACATTAATATTTTCATTTACTGAAATAAAATTTATTTTTTCATTCTTTTTTTCTTTTGTAAGATTACTTAAAAGTGAAGTAAATTCTAGTTTAGAAAATACATTGTATAAAAGTTCATTATTAGGTCCATCATATTTCAAATCATTTAAAGATATTTTAAGAGGAACATCACAATATATAGTGGCTATTTTTTTTGACATAAAAGCATCCTCTTTAAAGGTAACAAGTTTATCATGAGTACTACCCTTTATTTCATCAATATGTTCATATAAATTTTCAATTGTTTGGTATTCCTTTAAAAGTTTAATAGCACCTTTTTCACCAATACCTTTAACACCTGGAATATTATCTGAACTATCTCCCATTAAAGCTTTTAAATCAATCATATTAATAGGATCTACTCCATATTCCTCTTTAAAAGTTTTTTCATTAAAGCGAATAAATCCTGTTTGTTTAAGAAGTTTAACATCAGTTTCAAAATTTATAAGTTGGAGTAAATCTTTATCTGATGAAATTATTGTAGCATCAAAATCAGCATCTTTAGCACACATTTTAACTAAAGTTCCTATAATATCATCTGCTTCATAAGGTTCAAGTTCTAAATATTTAATACCCATTGCTGAAAGTATTTCTCTTGCATAAGGCATTTGCATTTTAAGTTCATCTGGAGTGTTTTGTCTACCCTCTTTATAAAAAGAAAATTCTTTTTTACGAAAGTTTTTACCAATATCAAAAGCCACGGCTACATATGATGGATTTTCATCCTTAATTATTTTATTAATCATATTTGTAAAGGAAAATAAGGCATTTGTAGGAAGTCCCGTACTTGTTTTCATATTTGCTCCACTGTAAAAAGTTGCATAATAACTTCGAAACATTAAATTATTTCCATCAATTAAAATTATTTTTTTCATTTTTACCTCCTAAAACTTTTATCATTTGTAAATTCTTTTGTATTTACATATATTGGATCAATATTTGGATTATATCTATTTTCTAAAGTATAACCAAAATATTTTACATAATCTTTTGCTATAACAAGCATAAATGTTGTATCAATTATTTTATTTTCATCTTCAATCCATGTATGTCTTCCATCTGGAGAATTAACTGTTCCAATTAAAAATGTATTTGTACCTCCACATAAATAAGGATTATCAAGTGAATAACTAACTTGTTTAGCACATACTGTGCAATAGCCTAAATTAGCACCATCTCTAAATACTTCGCAAAATGAATTTACTCCTCTTGAACGTATATTTTGCATATCAAGTTTATCCCATAATTCTTGTGAAAAACCAGATACTTTCCCACTTTCAATACCTTCATCTACAATTTTTTTAAATTCAGGATTATTAGCATATAAATCCTTTAATATATCATAACATTTATAATTTTCTGTTCCCTTAACTATTAACTTATCTAGCATATCTTACTCCCATATATATAGTATACCATAGATTTTAACATTTAATAAAAAGAATATAACTTAGCAATGTTATTTAATTTCTTTTTGTGTAATTTTAATTAATGTGACTATATTTAGGTTTTAATAGCATAATTACTAAAATTATTATCATTTTTTCTTTTTTTCTGATTATAATATTAATAGTCGGAGTAATAATGTAGCCTAGTTTTTAAAACTAATACATTATCAAATTATGGTATGCTTCGATTTGACACATTATAGTTTTTATGTTACAATGTAGTCATTAAAGAGGCAAAAGCGTTGGTACAACAAGGTTGCCTCTTTTTTTATTTTCTTTGATATATTTTTATAAAATTATTTTTACCAACTAAAATAACACTATTTAGCCAAGAATAATCAGGTTTACTTAATGCATTTTTTATTTGATGCACTGCTTCACCATTTGTTAAATCACATTCTTCCCTTAACAATGAAATAATTACATTTCTTGTCTGACCTTTTGCTTGGTCTAAAGAATGAGTTATCTTATGTTTTTTACTTTTGATATTATTACTTTTTTTGGGAGCTTTTACATCATAATATCTTTTATTTGTATGTAATAATTTATTATAATATTCAGCATCCGGTGTTCGTACACCTTTTTCTTGAACTCTATGTATCATATTAAATTGTCCACCTATTTTATTTTGAATTTGTTTTAATGTTATTCTTTCAATATCAGTTATATCTTTCATATCAAAAGATGCATTTTTTAAATTATATTTTAAATATCTAGATATTTCAGGTATTGGATTATCATTTGGAGTAGCCATTTTTATTAATTCATCCGTGATATCTTTATATAGCATTTCTTGGTTTAAAATCATCTTGCTTATATTTTCTCCCTTCATATATTTTTATTACCGGAAAATTTCTGATTTCCTCCTTTTTTTGTTAAATTTCTTTAAAAAGATTAAAATTTTACATGATTTTGACATTTTCAAATGATTTATTTGACATTATTTTACAATTAAAAAATGTAAACTATTTTACATTGAGATATAAAAAAAATAACTAGATTAATTTCTAGTTATTCAATAGTTATAATTTTATTTTCTTTTAGACTTTTTGGAACATCTATTACTCTTTGATTAGAGGATCCTTTCCACTTTAGAGTTGGATTATGAAGACTATTTACAAACTGACCATCCACTAAAACATCAATGTAGTTTAGTACTTCTTTACCTTTTAAATCTTTATCAAATAGAAAACCACTCCATACCCATATAGTTTTATTAGGATATTTTTCTTTAAAGGCTTTAGCAAGTTTAGTAGTACCCTCAATATTATTTGGATGTAAAGGCTCTCCTCCTAAAATAGAAAGTCCAGTTATAAAATCTTTAGAGCAAAGTTCTAATACTTCCTCAATTGTTTTTTCAGTAAACTCATTTCCTCCATCAAAATCCCAAGTTTCTTTATTAAAACAATTTTCACAGTGAAACTCACATCCTTGCATAAATATTGAAACTCTTACCCCTGGTCCATTAGAAATGTCCATTTTTCTAATTTTATGATATCTCATATTTAAGCATCCTTATTATCTATGTGCATTACTCTTTCTTTTATTTCTTCGGTTCTACCTTTATTCCAAAAGTTAGTTCCAATATAACCACAAGTTCTACGCGCAACATTTAATTTGTCATGATCTCTGTTTCCACAGTTTGGACAATACCATTCTAGATTATCATCAATTAAGATTTCTCCAGTGTAACCACACGCTTGGCAATAATCAGATTTTGTATTAAGTTCAGCATACATAATATTATTATAAATATATTCAATTACCTCCATAACAACATCTAAATTATTTTCAAGATTTGGAGTTTCAATATAACTAATTGCTCCTCCTGGAGAAAGTTTTTGGAACTCACTTTCAAGTTTTAATTTAGTAAAGGCATCAATTTCCTCGAATACTGGTACATGATATGAATTAGTAATATAATTTCTATCTGTAATACCCTTAACAACACCAAATCTATCTTTTAAACATTTAGCAAATTTATATGTTGTTGATTCAATTGGAGTTCCATATACTGAATAATCAATATCTTCTTCCTCTTTCCATTTTTTACATTTATCATTCATATATTGCATTACTTTTAAACCAAATTCTTTACCAACTGATTCATCAGTATGAGAATGTCCTGTCATATATTTTACACATTCATAAAGTCCTGCATAACCAAGTGAAATTGTTGAATAACCGTGATGTAAAAGATCATGAATACTTTCACCTTTACCAAGTCTTGCAAGTGCTCCGTGTTGCCATAAAATTGGTGCTACATCGCTTGTAACTTTTGAAAGTCTTTTATGTCTTATTTGAAGTGCTCTATGACAAAGTTCTAGTCTATCATCAAATATTTTCCAGAATAGTTCCATATCTTTATCTGATGAAAGTGCAACATCAGGAAGATTAATAGTAACAACACCTTGATTAAATCTACCATAGTATTTTGGATTACCTTTTTCATCAACATATGGAGTTAAGAAACTACGGCATCCCATACAAGGATAACATTGACCATTTCCATTTTTATCAATTTTAAGTTCTTTCATAATCTTTTCAGAAATATAATCTGGAACCATTCTTTTAGCAGTACATTTAGCGGAAAGCTGAGTTAAATAATAATATTTACTACCTGGTTTAATATTATCTTCCTCAAGAACATATAAAAGTTTTGGAAATGCTGGTGTAATATAAACACCTTTTTCATTTTTCATACCTTGAATTCTTTGTTTTAAAACTTCCTCAATAATCATTGCAAGTTCATCTTTATATTCGTTAGTTTCTCCAAGATACATACATACACTTAAAAATGGTGCTTGACCATTAGTCGTAGTCATTGAATTTATTTGATATTGGAATGTTTGAACTCCATCAGTAATTTCTTTTTTTAAATCTTCTTTTGCATATTTTTCAGCATCTTCTTTTTTAAATTTTCTTGCTTTATATTTATCTAAATATCTTTCATAACTACATCTAACAAATGGTGCTAAATGAGTAAGAGTTATAGTACATCCTCCATATTGTGATGATGATACAGCAGTAATAATTTGTGTAGCAATAGTCATTGCGGTTAAGAATCTATGAGGTTTTTCAATCATAACTCCATTAATATTTGTCCCATTTTGAAGCATATCTTCAAGGTTAATTAAATCACAGTTATGAAGTGCATTTTGAGCAAAATAATCAGCATCATGGAAATGAATAATACCTTCATCATGAGCTTTTACAATATCCTCAGTAAGTAAAAATCTACGAGTTATATCAGTTGAGGTAATACCTGCTAAATAATCTCTTTGAGTTGTAACTATCTTAGCATTTTTATTAGAATTTTCTGTATTCCAATATTCACTCTCACCATCTATTAATTCTTTAATAGATAAATCTGTAGTATTACTTTTTCTAACTAATTCTCTTGTATATCTATAAGTTATATATTCTTTTGCAAGAGCATATTTTCCAAGAGCCATTAGTCTATATTCTATAATATCTTGAATATCCTCGACAAGCATTCTTTTTTTCTTTAATCCTTCAACATATTTTACAATATTTCTAATTTGAATATCACTTACTCTATCTTCTTCAGCAACTTCTTCGTTTGCCTTTTTAATGGCAAGTTCAATTTTTTCTGGACAATAATCAACAATATGTCCATCTCTTTTAACTATTTTCATAAATCCACCTTCCTCTAACATAACTAAACTATAACACATTTTTTAAAAATGTATTGTTGCAATTGCAACATAATTAAAAAAATGATAAAATTTTACATGAGAGGTGTAAATGATAAAATTATTTGATAAAATATCTGATAAAGAGAAAAATAAATTAATTAACTATCTCGAAGGATTATACTATACTTTTAAAAAAAATGATAATATATCCAAAATACTAAAAGATCATATAATTGGTATAATAATTAAGGGAAATGCTAAAATTATTCATACAGATTATAATGGAGATAAACTTATAATCGAAGAACTTTACGAAGATGACATTTTTGGTTCTAACCTATCATATTTATATAACAAAGAGTATGATATGATTGCAAACGAAGAAACAACAGTTTTAGTATTTGACTATGATTTAGTAATAAATACTAATTTAAATCAAGAATATTTTAATACATTTTTAAAAAATATTATGATTATTTTAAATGATAAAATTAGAAGAAGAAATGATAGGCTTCAGATAATATCTAAAAAGACAATTCGTGATAAACTTCTTGAATATTTTGATATTGAAAGTCAAGCTCATGGAAGTAGTATAATTTATTTAACTATTTCTTTTTCTGAACTTGCAGATTTTCTAGCAATTGATCGAAGTGCAATGCATAGAGAACTTAAAAATTTAAAGGAGGAAGGTATAATAGATATTAAAGATAAAAAAATTATTTTATTATATCGTCACTCATTTGCTATCTAATCTTTTTTAAAGTATAATATATTTGAAAGGAAGAATAAAAATGTTTGAAAATAAAAAAATTCATATGATAGGTATAGGTGGTATCTCTATGAGTGGTATTGCTGGAATACTTTTATCATTTAACTGTAAAATTACTGGTTACGATGCTGGGGTTACTGATATAACAAAATCATTAAATGAAAAAGGCATCGAGGTAAGTAATAAACCAAATTTAGAAAATGTTAAAAATGCAGATATAGTTGTTTATACCGCTGCTATTCACGAAGATAATGAAGAATTAAAATATGCAAGAGAAAATAATAAATTAGTTTTTGAAAGAAGTACATTTTTAGGAATTCTTATGAAAGAATATGAAAATGTATTATGTATTTCAGGAACCCATGGTAAAAGCACAACAACAGGTATGGTTAGTACAATTTTTGTTAAAGCACATCTTAATCCTACAATAATGATTGGTGCTCACCTTCCTATAATAAATTCTAATTATAATGTTGGAACTAAAAAATATTTTATCGCAGAATCTTGTGAATATGTAGATAGTTTTTTAGACTTTTACCCTACAAGTGAAATAGTTTTAGATATTGATGATGATCATTTAGATTATTTTAAAAATATTGATGGTATTATTTCTTCATTTAGAAAATTTGCAGATAAGCTCGATAATAATGGTAATTTAATTGTAAATAATGATGATGAAAATACAATTAAAATGGCAAATGGTTATAATAAAATAACATATGGTATTAATAATAATTCAAATTATATGGCCAAAAATATAGAATATGATGATGCAGGACACCCTTCTTATGATTTATATATTGATAATGAATATATAGATAAAATATCTTTATCAGTAACAGGTAAACATAACATTTATAATTCACTTGCCGCAATTGCAATGTGCAGGCTTTATAATATAGATATTAGCTTTATAAAGGAAGGGCTTTCTTCATACACAGGTGTAGGAAGAAGATTTGAATTTTTAGGTAAATGTAATGGTGCTTTTGTTTATGATGATTATGCTCACCACCCTAGTGAAATTAAAACAACACTTGATTCTGTAAAGAAAACAAAACATAATAAAGATTATGCTATATTTCAATCACATACATATTCAAGAACAATTCAGCATTTAAAAGAATTTGCTGATGTACTTTCAAACTTTGATAATATTATAATTGCTCCAATTTACCCCGCTAGAGAGGAAAATATTTGGAATGTCAAAGAAAGTGATTTAGTAGATTTAATAAAAGAAAAGAACCCAAATGTAATTTATTTAGATTCATTTGATAAAATTGAAAAACATATAAAAAATATAGTTTCAGAAAATGATTTAGTTATAACAATTGGTGCTGGACCTGTAAATGAAGTTGCTAAAAATTTAGTAAAGGAGTAATATGAAACATAGTGATTTAGATAAACCAAAAGTAAGAAATAACAGCACTTTAATATTAATAGGTTCAATAATTTTAACAATAGTAATAATATTTATGGTATTTTACTTTTTAAGAAGTGAAAAGAAAAAGGAATTTGATAAACTTTATAAAGAGGATTATTATATAAGAGTAAATTTCGGAGAAACTACTAAAGGTAATAATTTAACAGATAAAGGTACCTTTTTAAAGGAAACAGATATTGATAAAAATTATTATTTATATATAACAAAATCAAATGTAGTTTATGCATATTATACAGATTATTTTTATATTTTTGATCCACTTCATGGTTACCATATTGACTTTAAAAAAGAGCTTACTGATGATGAAGTTCAAAATATTTTAAAGCAAATTGATAATAATAAAGAAACTACTCTATTTAATAAAAATAAAGATGATTATTTAATACTTCGTTATAATAATGAAAATTATTATATGAATAAAAAGTTGCTTCAACAAATACTTCAGGAATATGAAATTATTTTAGAAATCAAATAAAAAGGCCAAAAAGCCTTTTTTTTATAATAAATTATCCAATTGATTTAAATAATTATCAAGTATTTTTATAATATTTTCAAAAGATGTTTCTTTACATATCATATTTTTTATTTCACTACTACCCTCTAGGCCTTTTAAATAATATAGAAAATGAGTTCTTATTTCAAGTACTGCATTTTTTTCACCTTTTTCAGAAACTAAATTAGTTAAATGTCTTTTCATCATTTCTATTTTTTCTTTATAAGTAACTTTTTTAGGTAATTTTCCTTCATTTAAATAATCATTACATTCTTTGATGAGCCATGGATTTCCAAGAAGTCCTCTTCCTATCATTACTAAATCACAACCAGTTTCTAAAAGCATTTTTTTAGCCTCATAACAAGATGTTACATCACCATTTCCAATTACAGGTATATTTACACTTTCTTTAATCTTTTTAATTAAAGACCAATCACTATGCCCTGAATATCCTTGACTTCTTGTTCTTGCATGAAGAGTTATTGCACTTGCACCAGCTTTTTCACATATTTTAGCGACCTCAACACAATTTATATTATTTTCATCCCAACCACTTCTTATTTTAACTGTTACAGGACAAGGAACACTCTCTTTTACAGCTTTTACTATTTCATATATTTTTTCAGGACTTTTTAAAAGTGCACTACCCGCTTGTGATTTAATAGCTATTTTAGGAACTGGACATCCCATATTTATATCAATAATATCTGGATGCATATATTCATAAACTTTTTTAGCCGCTATGCAAAAACTTTCTTTATCAGAACCAAATATTTGTTGTGATATAGGTCTTTCACTTTCATCCATGTCTAAAAGTTTTTTAGTTTTTTCATTACCAAACATTATAGCTTTATCTGATACCATTTCACCGACTACTAAAGCGGCACCAAAATCTTTACATATCATACGATATGTTTTATTTGTTATTCCAGCCATTGGAGCAAGTACTATCTTACCATTTATTTCTACATTACCTATTTTAACCATAAAAAAATCTTTCCTTTTCAAGAAAGATTATAACATTTCTAACTTACTGTGTAAACATCATTATATGTTCCACTGCCAAGTAACTTACTTTCAGAGGATATAGAAACTACGCCACGAACCCCACGATTGACAGCGATACGGCCACTGCCCAGACTGCCATCATCACCCACAACTAAATCAATCGAACTACTACCATTGCATATACTAGAGGAGCCCGCCCAATAATATTGGTTTGTATACAAGTAATATGAACTGTTTTCATTACTAGAACCAAATTTTCCACCTGCCATTGCTACTTCATCCGCTGTTATTAATCCCACTGGATATGTTAACGTTCCATTTCCTTTACTATTTATTTTATTAACTGTAAATCTATCACTATCTACTGCACAAGTTAACATTGGATTATTATCTTTAACTATTCTTCCATATGCTCCATAATAATATGTTGTTCCAGTTGAATTCCAACTTGTTAATGTTGTGTAATTTGTAGTTGAATATGCTACTTCTGAAGTTGAGGCTGTTCTATCATTACAATATATTTGATCTGTTATTTTTGTTCCTGTTGAATTTAAATTTGTATAGTTTGCATACCAATTATCTAAATATGTTTTTATACCACTACTTTGACTTGTTCCATGTTGCTCTCCTATTGTATACTTATATCCTACATATTCTGCACTATCTCTTTTTTGATTAAATTTTGACATACCTGCTGATGTTGCCCTTATGTAACCAGAATTATTAGCACTTTCCGTCATTACCACTTTAGTGTTATTATCTGGTGCACTCGTTCCAGCATAAATCATTCTAATTGAATTATCTCCATTTACTCTAATAATTCGCCAATACATATCATCACCCTTTGAGGCTATTTTAAGGCAGTTATCTAGTCCATTGCAAGACTCTACTAATGATGTGTTATCATTATTATCTATAGTTAAAAAAGTATCTTTTGTATACTTACCATATTTTACCCAGTTATTATCTACTGCTCCTCTGAAATAATATGATGTTCCTAAATCATCTTGTGCTTTATACATTCCTTTATCTGAGGCTGTAGTAACTTTTGCAAAATCTGTAGAAGTAAGAGTTGTCATACTTGCAGCCCTCCCATTATTTGCAAGTATTGTTTCATAACCTTTTTTAACAGTTGTTCCATCTTCTGAAGAACATCCTTTACTTATTGCATATATTTTACCAGTAAAGTTTTTTCCACCTAATTGTGCTTGACTTACATTTAAGTTATAATATCTTCCTGTTATTTTCCATCTTACTGATTGAGTACTTCCTAAACTTTTTATTGTTGCACCCTCAACTAATTTATAATATTTATTTGTGCTATCATAATAACTTTGTATATTTGCATGATCAAAATTTCTTTCTGTAGCAAAATGATTATTTCCATTCATACCATTTACTTCTATAGTTATTTCTTTTGTAGCATCAGCTGTTTTTGTCGTTGTACCTTGTCCATAAACATTACTTCCTGCATCATATTCATAAACTATATCATATGTACATGTTGTAAGTAAATTTTGTGAACCTGTAAGAGTTACATCTAAAAAAGCAGTATCTTCTTTGGCTGCAACAGTATTATTTGCTACTGTAAAACTCATATTTGCCGCTGGTACTTGTAAATTAAGTTGTGTTGCATTTGAGGTAAATGTTGCATTACCTGGACTTGATGAATTAATATTTACTGCTACATTATTTACTAAATTTACATTAAATGTTCCAAAATATGCAAATGAAGCAACTCCTATAATAATTATTAATAATACTGATGCAAACACTGCTAAAGATTTTGTAATTTTATTTTTATCCATAATATCCACCTATCCCTTATAAATACTGGGGTCATTTTTCTCTTATCTTATACATTTGAGAAAAAATACCCTCGTATTTACGTATCTTACTACTAAATTATACTATAAGTTTATTTATAAATCTAGTACCATATTCTGTAAAATAGGCATTAAATTTTCTTATATGTATAAGATTTAAGAAAATACGAACAAGGTAAATACTGAGTTAGTGATAAATTTTGGTTATAAAAAAAACTCAAAATTTTTTAATTTATTTTGAGTTCTTTAAATAGATTATTTTATAGCATAAGTATTCTTTTTAAGTGGTTTAAAGCCTACATTAATTAGTTCATCCATTGTAACTATTTTATTATTTAAGGCTTCTTTAATAGTGTAACTTTTACCATTAACTGTAACAATTACATTATGACTTTTTATACAAGTAAAATAATAATCTTGATAATAAAATTCTAATGCCATAGCACATTCTCCATTAGATCTATCTTCGATTGTAATAGTTTTTTCATTTATAATATCTTCTTTAGGATCTTGTGGTATAACTATGTCATTAATAATAGTTTTTTCTTCTTTAACTGGATCAATATTCTTTTCTACTTCTTTTGGATTTATTTCTTCATTTGGAATAGTTATATTTGATTTATAAGAGAAACTATTATTATCTATATTATAAAATCTAATAGTAATCTTTTTGTTATTATCAACTTCTTGATTAACTGTATCTTCTTTAACTTTTGTAAAGGCATTTGATAACTTTATATTATTATCATTAACTATTGATACTGTAACAAGACTATTTTTATAATCTTTTATAAAAATTCCAATTATAGAAAATTCTATAACAATTAAAGTAATAAGAATTGTAGTTACTTTTTTTGTATTCATAATAATCTCCTTATTTCTTAGCTATTTCTTTATTAATGTTTATAATTTCTACATTATTTGAATTAATTTTATCTAAAGAATAATTATGTATATTGATATCTTTGCAATATGCATAAAGTGCTCCAGAAATTAAACAAATTAGTATACTCATAACAGAAACAGTAATAAAATATGTACTTTTTTTCATTAACTTTCCCCCCTTAGGTAATTTAATTATAGCATACTTTTTTAAAATTGTAAAGTATGTGTAAAATAGTCATTATATTTGATTTTTTTAATATACTTAAATGGAGGTATTTTACTTTGGGACTAAATGATAAAGAGGTTTTAGAGTTAAGAAAAAAATATGGTAGTAACGAAATAACAAGAAAGAAAAGTAATACATTTTTTAAGATACTATTGGAGTCACTATCTGATCCAATAATAAAAATACTTTTAATAGCACTTTCTATTAAAATAGTTTTTTTATTTAAAAATTTTGATTGGTATGAAACACTTGGAATTGTTATTGCAATCTTTTTAGCATCTTTTATTTCTTCGATAAGTGAATATGGTTCTAATAAAGCATTTGAAAGATTATTTGAAGAAAGTAGTAAATTATCTACAAAAGTATATCGTAATGGAAAACTCACCACTATTTCCTCAAAAGAAATTGTTATAAATGATTTACTTCAAATATCATCTGGAGATAAAATATGTGCAGATGGTATTATTAAGGAAGGAAGTTTGCAAGTTGATGAATCCTTTATTACTGGTGAAAGTAAGGAAGTAAATAAAAAAATTGGTGATAAAGTTTATAGTGGAAGTACAATATATAAAGGTAGTGCTAAAATAAAAGTAACGGAAATTGGTGATAAAACATTTATGGGAAGTATTTCCTCTGGTGTACAAGAAAAAACGTGTGAAAGTCCTCTTAAAACAAGACTTAGAGTACTTGCAAAAAGCATTAGTAAACTTGGTTATATTGGAGCCTTTTTAGCAAGTTTTGCCTACCTTTTTATGCAAATTGTTGTTAAAAATAATTTTAATTTAGAACTTATTATTGAAACAATTAAAAATATACCACTTATGCTTAACTATTTATTTTATGTTCTAACTTTAACTGTAACTATCATTATTGTAGCAGTTCCCGAAGGACTTCCTATGATGATTACTTTAGTACTTTCATCTAATATGAAGAAAATGCTTAAGGATAATGTATTAGTACGTAAACTTGTAGGTATAGAAACAAGTGGTAGTTTAAATGTACTTCTTTGTGATAAAACTGGAACTCTTACAATGGGTAAATTAAATGTAAAGTATATAATAGCTAAAAATGGTAAATGTTTTCAAAATAAAAATGAATTAAAATGTTATGAAAAATATTATAATATTTTAACTAAATCTTTATATTTAAATAATGAAAGTATTTTTGATAATGATAAAATCATTGGTGGAAATACCACAGATAGAGCAATAAAAAGGTTTACAGGAAACATGCAAATAAATGATGAAATAATAAATAAAAAATTATTTTCTTCAGAAGATAAATATAGTATGGTTCAAACAAAAGACTATTATTTTTATAAAGGTGCATGCGAAGTACTTCTTGAAAAATGTCAAAAATATTTAAGTTTATCTGGTAATGAAGAAAAATTTATTTCAAAAAGTTTTATTCAAAGTATGGTTAATAGTTATACTTCAAAAGGTTATCGAGTACTTGTAAATGCATATGGTAAAAATAAAGATGACCTAGTATTTATTAATATAATTGTTATCGCAGATACTTTAAGACCTGAGGCAAAACCAAGTTTAGATTTAATAAAAAATGCTGGTATAAAAACTATTATGATTACTGGTGATGCCAAAGAAACAGCTGTAAGTATTGGAAAAGAACTTGGACTTTATAATGATAAATCTATTGCTTTAACTCATAATGAACTTTCCGTACTTACTGATGAGCAAATAATTAATCTATACCCTAACCTTTGTATTATTGCTAGGGCTTTACCTCAAGATAAAAGTAGACTTGTAAGTATTCTTCAGTCTTATAAACTTGTTGTAGGTATGACTGGTGATGGAGTTAATGATGCTCTTGCCCTTAAAAAAAGTGATGTTGGTTTTGCTTTAGGAAGTGGTTCTGAAGTTGCTAAAGATGCAAGTGATATAGTCATTTTAGATAATAATATATCTTCGATTTGTAAAGCAATTTTATATGGTAGAACAATTTTTAAAAGCATAAGAAAATTTATTATCTATCAGCTTACTGTTAATGTTTGTGCTTTAATTCTTTCCATCATTGGAGTCCTTTTGGGAATATCTACACCAATTACTATAATTCAAATGTTATGGCTTAATATGATTATGGATACTTTTGCAGGACTAGCCTTTTCTTATGAACCTCCGCTTAAGGAATACTTAAATGAAAAACCAAAAACTAAAGATGAAGTTATTTTAAATAAATATATGTTTAATCAAATTATAGTTAATGGAACATATTGTGCTATAATTTGTTTATTATTTTTAAAACTACCAATTATTAGACATTTTATTAGGAATTCCGAGGGAGATAAATTCTTATACACAGCTTACTTTGCATTATTTATTTTTATGGGTATTTGTAATTCTTTTGCATCCCGTACACATAGATTAAATAATTTTGCTCATATCTTGCAAAATAAAGTTTTCTTAATTATTAATGCTTTTATCTTCTTTGCTCAAATTTATATTATTTATTATGGAGGAAATTTATTTAGAACTTATGGACTAACTTTCAAAGAATTATTATTCTGTCTTATTTTATCTTTAACAGTCTTCCCTATTGATTATCTTCGTAAATATATTCTTAAAAAAAGAAATATTAAAATTGGTGTTTAAAGGTGCTATCTGCATCTTTTTTATGTCTTATTTTGGCATGTTTTGTCGAAGTACTTGCAATTGATTTTTTTATATGTATAATAACTACTCGAACGTGCGGGTCATGACGCTCTCTTCTTAATTTTTTCTAGGGGTTTTGGTGCACCAAGATTTTTCACTAGATGAAAGGAGGAACGGTAAATGACCAAAAAGAAACTCGAAAGAGTAGTAATTTTGATTATCGTTTTGTTACTCTGGAATAGCTACCCAGAATATATAAAACGCGCCGTCCAGATTATGATAGAAATCATTATATGGTTATACCATGTTTTGAAATCTATTATAGCTAGATAGCGCTATCTAAGAAATTGGGTAACGCGAACTTCCTTCACGTTCACCTATTTATAATATACCATTTATTTATACATTTATGCAAGATGTTTGTCTTGTATTTTTTACAATGTATTATCATAATTCTATAATAATATACAAATTATTGTTTATTAAAAAAATGTAAGATTTTTTGTCTTACATTAATAATTTATCAATTTGATTATTATAGTTATCACTATTTGTAATAAATGAACCACTTATAACTAAATCAACTTTATCCTTAACTAGTTTAATAGTCTCATCATTTATACCACCATCAATAGCAATATTAAATTTATAGATATCTTTTACACTATATAGATAATCTATGGTAGGAATAACCTTTCTTAAAAAAGGTTGACCTCCTTTACCTGGATTTACACTCATAACTAGAACCTCATCAACCAAAGAAAAATATTTTATATAATCCATTACATTATCATCTGGATTTATAGCAATGCCTACTTTAATATTTAATGATTTAATATACTCTATAATGTCTTTAGTATCTTTTACATTATGAATTATTATTTCATCAATATTAAGTCCCTTTAACATATCTACATATCTTTTAGGGAAGTCTACCATAAGATGTACATTTAACTTTTTATTTACTCTATTAAATAAATTAAGAAAGTCTTCTTTATTAAAATTATTTGTTTTAACATATGAGCCATCACATATATCACAGTGCACAAAATCAGCTTTTGAATTTTCTATCTTTTTAATAGAGTCTTTATAATCTTTACTACTTAAATAACTTACTGCGATTTTCATATATCTCCTTTAGAAAAAGTTTATAATTTTCATATCTACTTGGAAGTATCTCTTTATTATTTTCAATATTACAACCTTGTGTATTAATATGATTACAATCATTGTATTTACATTTAAAGTTTGAAAACTCTACAAAAGCATTATTTAATTCTTCAAAAGAAATATTTTCTAATGAAAGACTACTAAAACCTGGAGTATCACTTATAAAAAAGCCATCTTCTTTATATAAAGTTACCATTCTTGTTGTATGTTTACCTCTTCCTAAAACTTTACTTATTTCATTTGTTTCAAGATTTAACTTATCATCAATTTTATTAATAAACGTTGATTTACCAGCACCCGTTTGTCCACATAAAACTACTACTTTATTTTGAATAATTTCTTTGAATTTTGTAGTTTCTGTATTGTCCACTACATCATAATATTTTTCATAATATTTTCTAATATTTAAATAATTTTTCTTTTCTTCTTCATTTAGTAAATCAGTTTTTGTAAAACATATTAAAGGTTTAATTTTATTTTTATGTATAACTGTAAGAAGTTTATCAAGTAAATTTAAATCTAAATCAGGCTCTTTAGTACTAGTAATTACTACAGCAATATCTACATTAGCAATCATTGGTCTTAATAAAAAGTTTTTTCTTTCAAGAATTTTTTCTATTTGTAAAGTATTTTCATTAAATAATACATTATCTCCGACTAAGGGAATAATTTTATCATTACGAAATTTTCCCCTAGCGGAGCATATGTACTCTTTATCATTTGCTAAAACTTTAAATCTATTAGAATTTATATTAACTATTATCCCGTTTAACATAAACCTTCTTCTTTACAAGTTTTGTTGTCCGAGCCACCTTCTGATGATGAGCTAACATCTATTTTAATTGTAAATGATGCATTTTCAGTTACTTTAGTTCCTGCTGTTCTATTTTGATTAAGTATCTTATAATCAGCATATTCATTTGCATTTTCACTTGTTATAGAAATAGTTTTACTATCTTTATCAATAAATTTTAATTTTAATTTATATTCATTTGCAAAATCAATTATATCACTTACACTATAAGTTCCATCAGTAAAATCAGGGTATAGATTTTTAATATCTGGAATATATAAAGTTATATTATCACCTTTAGAAAGATGTTCTCCTTTTTTAATAGATTGATCCATAATTATATTTGTTTCATAATCTTCATCTGTATCAACTTCCATTTCTTTCTTTTCAATAATAACGTTAATTCCATAAGCCTCAAGTTTACCTTTAACCTCAAGATAATTTTTACCTGTATAATCTTCGACTTCAACAGATTTACTTCCTGTAGAAACATATAAAGTTATTTCATAACCTTTTTTATGTTTAGTTCCTCCGGATGGTGAAGTTGAAATTATTTTTCCTTCATCAATTACAGTCGAGGATTTTTCAATTTGTTTTTGTGAAACGGTAAACCCTTCCTCTTGTAAAGTTTCAATTGCTTTAACAACTGTCATATTTGATACATCAGGCACTGTAACTTGTGCCTTTTTAGTTAATTTAGGAAGTAGTACTACTATACTTGTAATAAGTACAACAATTCCTGTAAATATTGATAGTAAAATTACTATCGATTTATTTTGATTTTTATTAATATCCTTTTGGGTTATACGCTTTGCTATAATCTCATCACTTTCCTTCTTTGTAAGATTTTCATTTTTTAGTTTTAACATCTTTCCATCATCTAAATCAATTTCTGGATATTTTAAACTAATTTTAATTTCATTTTTTCTTGATTCATCTAAACATGTTAATAAATCATCGTGCATTTCTCTAGCATCAGCATACCTATTTTTAGGATTTTTTGCTGTTGCTCTTAAAATAATATTTTCAATTGACTGTGGAATATCAGGTATTTCTTTTCTAATACTTGGTATTGGTTCTTTAAGTTGCTTTAACGCAATTTCCACTGCTGTTTCTCCACGAAACGGAAGTTTACCAGTAAGAAGTTCATACATAAGTATTCCTAGTGAATATATATCACTTTGAAGTGTTGCACCTTTACCAGATGCTCCCTCCGGAGGTAAATAATGAACTGACCCCATAACCGAATTTGTTTGAGTAAGCTGTGTTGAATTCATTGCAAGGGCAATACCAAAATCAGTTAATTTTACAAGTCCATTATCAAGTATCATTATATTTTGCGGCTTTATATCACGGTGTATTATGTAGCTATCATGAGCCACCGTAAGTCCACTTGTAACCTGAATCATAATATCTACAACTTCAGGAATAGTAAGTTTACCTCTTTTTTTAAGAAGACCTTTTAAATGTTTTCCCTCAACATACTCCATTACAATATAATATTCACCATTATCTTCACCAACATCATAAACTTCAACAATATTTGGATGGGATAAACTTGATGCTTGTAAAGCCTCTCTTTGGAAACGTCTAACAAACTTTTCATCATTTGCAAGATCTCCTCTTAAAACTTTAACTGCAACATTTCTTTCCAGTATTGTATCATAAGCAAGGTAAACATTGGCCATCCCACCTTCGCCTATAGATTTTATTATTTGATATCGGTCAGAAATTTTTTGACCTTTTGCTATCACTAATTATCACCTTCGTCCTTTTCAAGATAAGCAATTGACACATTGTCAAAACCTCCTCTTGCATTACATTTTTGAATTAATTTAACCACTTTTTCTTCTGCATCTAATTCTTCATCTATTAATACTTTTTCTATTTGGTCATCAGCAAGCATTGTTGTAAGACCATCAGAACATAGCATTATTCCCTCATTATTCATATCTACATCAAATATATCCATTTGTACTTTTTCTGTTGCGCCAAGAGCACGCATAAGTACGTTTTTCTTTGGATGATATTTCGCTTCTTCTTCAGTTAGATTACCAGCCTCCACTAAAAGATTAACTAATGTATGATCCTTTGTTACCTTATGAAGCTTTTTATTTTTCATAACATAGCCCGAAGAATCCCCTATATTACCAAAAATTAAAAAATCTTTAGTTTGAATTGCGACTACTAAAGTAGAACCCATTCCTAATGAATCAGAATGTTCTACTGTATAATCTAATATATTCTTATTAATTTCACTTACATTATCATTAAGCCAATTTACTGCATCATATTTTGTACCAATACTTGCTATTTCAGTAAATCTTTTGCCAAGATGAGTTATTGCTATCATCGAAGCAACTTCACCTTTACGATGTCCACCCATACCATCAGCCACCATCAAAAGATATTCGTTACTTTTATTTTTAAGTATTGTAACACTATCTTCATTATGACCTCGGACTTTGCCTGCATCAGTTAAATAAAATGTTTTCATTTCATCACCTATCTTCATAAAAATTATACCATTATTTAGTTAATTTATCTATACTTCTTTACTACGAAGTTGTCCACATGCAGCAGAAATTTTATTTCCAAACTTTCTACGAACTGTAACATCTATTCCATTTTTCTTCAAAATATCATAAAATTCATTAATTTTTTTACTTTCTTTAAAATCAATATTTTTTGTTTCATTATAATTTATTAAATTTACATAAGCATTTTTACCTTTAATTAAATTTGCAAGTTCAATTGCATTTTCTTTTGAATCATTAATTCCAGACAATAAAACATATTCAAAAGTTATTCTACGAAGTGTTTTTTTATAGTAATAATCAAGAACATCCATAAGTTCATTTAAATTATATGCTTTACTAATTGGCATTATTTCATTTCTTATTTTATCATTTGGTGCATGAAGTGATATTGCTAAATTAACTTGAAGGTCAAGTGATGAAAATTCTTTTATTTTTGGAACTATTCCACATGTAGAAACGGTTATGTGTCTTGCTCCAATACTAAGTGCTTTAGGATCATTTATAATTCTTATAAAATTTATTACATTATCATAATTATCAAAAGGTTCACCAATACCCATTATTACACAGCTATCTATTCTTTGATTTATATATTTTGATATTAATATAATCTGCTGCACCATTTCATATGTCTCAAGATTTCTTATTTTTTTAAGTCTACCACTTTCACAAAATTTACATCCCATATTACAGCCAACTTGTGAGGAAACGCATACACTAAGGCCATAATTATGCATCATTAAAACTGCTTCAATTTTTTGATTATCTGCAAGTGCAAATAAGAATTTTTTTACATCAGTATCTTCCTCAACTTTAATTATTTTAATAAAATCACTAGTAAAATTATCTTTTAAATATTCAATATTTTCTTTTTTAATATTTGTAAATTCATCAAAGTTATAAACTTTTTTATCATATAACCAATCAAAAACTTGTGATGCCATAAATTTTTTCTTACCATCACTTTCAAATTTTTTAATTAAATCATTTTTTGTAAAACTAAATATATTTTCCATACAAGAAAATTGTACTAAATTTTTAGCATATTGTCTATTATTTTAGTATATTTTAAAAAGAAACTAAAGCTCTTTGTTATGTAATCTTTATTTATTGGATTAGAAAATATCCTTCGAATATAAATATCATTTATAAATTCATTTTAAGTAGCATAATTTTTTGCATAATATTTTCTTTTTTCTATAAATATTTTTTTACTTTACACTTTTTATTATTTTCTATGTCATTTTAAAATTCTACTTTCATATATACTTATTACCGGAAAATTTCTTATTTCCTCCTTTTTTTGTTAGATTTCTATAAAAAAGTTAAGATTTTACATATTATTGACATTTTATAACATTTTTTTACATTTATTTTACATATTTAAAAGTGTAAAGTAATGCATAAAAAAAACATAACTAAATTCTATCGTTATGTTTAATTTCTTTTCTAATACCTTTTAGGCCTTGAGAATCTTTATATTTTTCATAAAAGTCATTATCTAGCCAAATAGTTACAAAGTTATCCCACCTATTTTTAATACTTGTTTTAGGTTTTAAATTAATATCAACTACAGGAATATCCTCTTTTGAAGTATTGTCATATGTTCTTAAAAATTTTAAATAAGAATATAAAGTTAATATTTGAAATATATATAATGGTGTAAATAAAGTTAAATATAAAATATTTGAGTTTATTTTATTAATATAATTTATAAAATCATTACTTAAAAAAGTTAAACTATTAATATCTGTTACAAGATATATTAATATAACTGTAATACTCATAACAATTGTCTTAATCTTACCAATTTTTGATGTTTTAACATTGATATTTTTTTGAAACTTTATAAATTGAATTAAAACAACAGCAAGTTCAAAAATAATCGAAGCAATAGAATATTTAGTTACTTTAAAAAGAATTATTAAATTACTGCAAGAAAAAAGTTTATCCGCTACACCATCAAACATACTCCCAAAAAATGTAGCAACATGAAATTTTCTTGCCAAAAATCCATCAATACAATCAGTAAGATAACAACATATTGAAAGAATAGCAGCATATAATCCTCCATAATTAAAGTATACAGGAATCATCATAAAAACACCTATTATTCTTACCATTGTAAGAAGATTTACAAATATTAACATAAACTTTTTCATAATCTTTCCTTTCTATTTTATATTATCAAATTCAAGTAAATAATTATCATTATTATCTTTTATATTGATAGATAAAATATTTTGTTCATCTATTTTAAATTTTATTCCTATATTATCATTTTCATAAATTATTTCATTTTCTTCTTCATTTATATTTTCCGTTAATGTAGAGGTTAAATCATATATTTTTTGAATATCTAAATAATTTTCATTTAAACCTAAATATAAATTTTCTAAAGGAATTTTTTCATCCATATTTATTTGAAATATACCTTCATTATTAATTTCATATTTAATAAGTCCTTCACTATTTTCTCTATAACCAATAATATTTTCTTTTGTTTTAGTTCCCGTATAAACAGTTTTACCTAATGAAGTATTTACTGTATATTTATAATTATATTCACTATTAAGTAGTTTTTCTTTCATACTAGCAAATGTAATAGTATTTTCTGTTTCATTATTTTTAGGTAAATTTTTTAAAGCATTATTGTAAGGAATTACTACGATTAAAAAGACAAATATGAAAAATATAAACCATAATCCCAAACACACTAATGCATGATATCTTTTATTTTCCCATAGTTTAACAAAATAATTATCTGGATCTTTCTTTTTTAACATTTTAATTATTAACATATAAATTTTCCTTATCAATACCATTTAAAAATGCTTTAATATTCATTTCATTTTTACCCATTGGTTTTACTATCTCAAGACTTATTACTCCATCTTTGCAACCGATTTCTAAATTATTTTTACTTGCATATACTTTACCTACTTCACTATTTTTTTTAATAAATGAAGCTTTACATACTTTTATCTCTTTATCATTTAAAATAAAATTTGCATAAGGTGATGGAGCAAAAGCTCTTATTTGATTTATAATATCTTTACCATCTTTATTAAAATTTATTTTTTCATCTTCCCTAGTTATAAGCCCTACATAAGTGGCTTCTTCATCATTTTGAGGGATACTTTCATTCTCTCTTTTCACAATTAATGGTAATGTTTTTTCAAGAAGTTTAGCTCCCAAAATAGATAATTTATTTGATAATGTTTCAAGATTATCATTATCATCAATATTGATACTTTCCATTGAAATTATATTTCCAGTGTCCATACCTTTGTCCATATACATAATAGTTACGCCTGTTTTAGTTTCACCATTTAAAATAGCACTTTGTATTGGAGATGCACCCCTATATTTTGGTAAAAGAGAAGCATGAACATTAATGCATCCTAGTTTTGGAATACTTAAAATACATTCAGGTACTATTTTTCCATATGCACAAGTTATGATAATATCTGGATTAATTTCACTAATTTCTTCGAATGCATCCTTTATTTTATCTGGAGTTATTACATCAATGTTGTTTTCCAAAGCACATTTTTTAACTGGAGAATAAGTAAGAACTCTTTTTCTTCCTTCATAAGTATCTTTTTTAGTTATCACTAAAACAAGATTAGTATTTTTTATTAAATATTCAAGTACTGGAACTGCAAATAAAGGTGTTCCCATAAATATTACTTTTAAGTCTTTCATGTAGCCTCCATATAAATAGATTATACACTATTTTTCCTTAAAAAAAAAGAAATTTATTCATTAAAAAAATTTCCAATATAGGAAATTATTTTTTTAAATGGTGTCTTGTTGGAGATTCGAACTCCAGACCCTTTGATTAAAAGTCAAATGCTCTACCGACTGAGCTAACAAGACATAATATTGAAATGGCTGCCTCGGATGGATTCGAACCATCGGAATGTCAGAGTCAAAGTCTGATGCCTTGCCACTTGGCTACGAGGCAATATTTGAAATGGTGGAAGGAGATGGATTTGAACCATCGAACCCGAAGGAACAGATTTACAGTCTGCCGCGTTTGGCCACTTCGCTATCCTTCCGTCATTAAGAAAGTTCTTTTCTTTCTTCAAAGACAATATAGATTTTACCATAAATTTTTGCGTTTGTGAACACTTTTTTTGAAATTTGTTTAAAAAAAGTGTGTTTTTTTTGTTTTTAAAGGATTTTATGCTTATTTTCTTTAATTTTTTCTAAATAAATTCTATATACTTCATCAACTTTCTTATCCCAAGTTACATATAAATCTATAAAAGCATTTTCTTTTACTTTATTTAAAAGTTTATCATTATTCATAACTTCAATAATTTTATCTGAATATGCTCCAATAGTATTTTCACTTATAAAACCATTTACATTATCAGTTACTGTAGCACTTGTCGCACTTCCCTTTAAGAATACTCCAGGTGTTTTTTGAGAGGCTGACTCTATTTGTACAATTGATGATGCATCATAAAGTGATGGAAATAAAAATAGATCTGCTCTTGCATAATATTTTGCAAGTTCCTCTCTATCGGTAATTTTACCTGCCATTATAACATTATCACTAATTTCTAGTTCATTTATATAATTTAATAAATCATTTTCATCTTGACCAGTACCAACAAAAATCATTTTAAATTTTAATTTTTTATCTTTTTCTTTAACTGCTTTTAAAGCATCGGCAATAAAAAATATATTTTTTAATTTATTAATTCTACCCACAAATAAAAATACTTTTTCATTATTTTTAATATTATGTTTTTTATTTATATAATTAAAAGCTTCTTTTTCGCTTTTTACAGGTATCATTTCTGTAGCATTATTCATAACTTTAGGAAGACATTTATAATGATAATCTTCATAATATATTCTGGCAACTTCACTATTTACAGCCCAGCATTCATCACATTTATTAAAAAATTTCATTAAATTATTATTAAGTTTAGTGGCAAGTATATCAGATTTTACTGCTCTTTGAAAATCTTGTTTAAATTGTGAGTGCATCGTAGCAATGCAAGGTACATGGTGTCTTTTTGCATAAGCAAGTCCTGCCCTTCCTAAGGTAAAAGGTGAATGTACGTGTACAATATCAAGTTTATATTTATTAAGTTTTCTCATAAACTTTGCATCAAGTTTAGGTATAGATACTGAATAATCTAAAAATGGCACCTTTACAGAGTGACACCTTACAACCTTATAAGGAAAAATACTATCATCATATTTTTTAGTTAAATACTCTGGTACAAATACAATTACATTTGCATATTTACAAAGTCTTCGTGCATAATTGTCCATAACCATAATTACCCCATCTGCCATAGGGAAAAACGAATCACCAAAAAGTCCAATTGTTATTTTTTTATTATTTTCTTGTTTCATAATATGATTATATCACACATTTTTAAATTATTCACTTTAACCTATCTAATATAGATAATTTTCTAATATAAAGATTATTATTTTTACCAGTACCTAAACTAACATCTGGTTTTGCACTACCGTGAAAATCACTACCACCACTTACTATTAAATTATATCTATTTGCTATTTCTAAATAATATGCCATTTCCTCTTTAGTAAAACTACTGTGATAGCATTCCATTCCCTTAAGGCCACTTTTTAGCATGTCTTTTAATAAAATTAAAAATTCCCTTTCATTTAACTTAAGAGTTTTAGGATGAGCAAGTACGGGAATACCTCCACTACTTAAAATTAAATTTATACATTCTTCATAAGTTAAACCTTTATTAATAGTTCTTACTTTTTCATAAGCACTTACTAAATATTTTTCAAAAGACTCGGGAATATTTTGAACAAGCCCATTTTTCATTAAAAGATGCGCAACATCCACTCTTCCTAGATTATGATTAACATTTATAAGTGATTTAATATCTTCATAGCTAAAGGTAATATTATAATCTTTTTTTAATACCTCCAAAATACTTAAAACTTTATTTATACAATTGGATTTAATATCATTTAACTTTTTATTTAAAGTTTCATTATAAATATCTATTCCATAACCTAAAATATGCATTTGACCTATAGTTCTCTTAACAGAAAATTCTATACCATTAATAATTTTTATACCACTGTCAGAGATTAAAGGACTATCAATATTTTTAAGTCCCTCAACTGTATTGTGATCTGTTATAGCAAGAACTTCAATCTTTTTAGCAATTGCCAGTTGAATTAACTCTAAAGAAGTTAAATCTCCATCCGAGGCATTTGTATGAGCATGCATATCAATTATTTTCTCACTTTCTTTATATGGTTTAATAATATTATTAAAATATATTTTATTTAAAGTTTCTATGCCTACATTATTTTCATATTTACTTAACACATCATATGTTTTAGTTCTATCATACTTAAAGTCATCCATTAACTTACATATTTCTTCACTATCATGTGGACTATACATAATTTTTCTCCTTTCACTTGTATTATAAAGCAAAATTATATATAATAAAAATACATATTTGTTATGTTAATCATAACTGGAGGTTATTATGAATATTAATTTAGAATACTACAAAATATTTTATGAAGTTGCTAAAGAGCAAAATATTACTAAAGCCAGTGAAAACTTACATATATCACAACCAGCTATCAGTAAAACTATAAAACTTCTCGAAGAAAAACTTGGTGGAACTTTATTTGTAAGAACTAAAAAAGGCGTTATTCTTACCGAAGAAGGAAAAGAATTTTACAGTTATATTACCAAAGCCATGGAATATATAAATAGTGCAGAAAATAAATTTAGTGATTTAATTAATTTAGAAACTGGAGTTATAAAAATTGGCATTAATTCAACTTTAACCAAAGAGTTTCTTCTTCCTTATTTAGAAATATTTAATAAATCATACCCTAAAATAGATATTCAAATTACTAATGGTATTACTTCACATCTTATTAATGAATTAAAAAATGGATTAATTGACATTGTATTTTTAAATTTGAATGATAAAGATTATGGAAATGACATTAATATAATAAAATGTAAAAAAATCCATGATGTTTTTATAGCAAGTAAAAAATATAGTGAACTTAATGATAAAGTTATTTCTTTAAATGAACTTAAAAATTACCCTTTAATATTTCAAGCAAAAGGTTCCAACACAAGAAACTTTTTAGATAATTTCTTGAAAGAAAAAAACATAACCTTAAAACCAAACATCGAACTTGCAAGTTACTCTCTTGTAACAGAATTTTGTAAAGCTGGTTTTGGTATTGGTTATGCGGTAAAAGAATTTATTCAAAAAGACTTAAATGAAGGCAAAATATTTTCCCTTAAAATAAAAGAAAATATACCAGAAAGATATATAGGCTATGCTATTTCTAATAAACATTTACCTAGTTTTAGTACAAAAAAATTAATTGAAATTATTAATAAAAAATAAAATTTATTTTTTTTTAAAACCTTTAATAAATAAATATATTTGAAAAATTAAACACATTGGCAATAACAATATAATTGTATAAGAGTACAATCCTCCGACTACACCAATCATAAATCCGGGTAATCCATAACTAGTTTCATCAAAAAATTTCACCCCAAAAATAGCATGATATAAACCTAACAAAAGAATAAATAAACACGGTATAAAAGAACAAAACAATAATTTTTTTCTATTATTTCTAAATTTATAACACATTTGATAAGTAAAACACATTGGGATAATGGGAATAGAAAATAAATAATAATAAATATATGTTTTTAAATTAGTTAATAATCTTTGAATGCCTTGTAACTCTACTCCATTTAAATAATATTTTCCAGATAAAATTACATATATAACAAATGCATATCCTAAAAATGATAAATAATATAGTACTTTTAATATTTTTACTTTCATAATAATTTCTACCTCATACTAATTTTATCATACAATAATGCCATATAACAACAACTTAAATTCCTGCTACTTGAAATTTAAATATTGTTACTTTATAATATGTTTTAAAAGAAAGAGAGATATAATGATAAATAACACGATAATAGAAAAAGTTAACGAATTAATAAAAAAATTAAATATTAAAAACTATACAGGTATTATAGTTTACGGAAGTTATGTAGGAGAAAGAAATAATAGTTTATCAGATTTAGATGTAATGATAATTAAAGAAAATTACCATACATTAGACTGTGGTAGTATGATGATTGATAATGTTAGAGTGGAATTTTTTATAAATGATTTACAAAGATTATATTCTTTAGCGGATAATGAAATTAATAATAATGATCCCTCTCACTTAACAAAATTTGCTACTTGTGAAATAATCTCTGATACAAATGATAAAGTAAAAGATTTTGTTAATTATGCTAAATATTTATATAATCAGAAAATACAATGTTTTTTTACCGAAGAAGATAAATTTTCTATATTTTCTATCAACAATCGTATTGAAGATTTAGAATCACTTATAAATCAAGATAGTTTTTATGCAGTTTATTTTATTGTTTTAGAGAAAATAAGAGTATTATATTCCAAAATAAATGGTATAATTGATTTACCTTTAATGAAAATTGAAAGGATTTACATAGATAAAGAGTATGCTAATAACTATATAAATTCCAGCATTCACACATTACCAAATGAGACATTTATTTCCCTATATTTAAATTGTTTAAATATCAATGATAAAAATGTAATGCTTGATAATTTAGAAAAGTTGTATAATTATTCTTTTGCAAATCTTGATTTTAATCCTCAAAATTTTTGCTTAAAATTTACGAAAAAAGCTCCATTTAAGATTTAATCATATTTACATTGACTTTACATTTTTTGAAATTTATGATATAATTACACCAGTTAAGGGGGATAAAATGAAAAAAATATTTTTAGAGTATTTAAATGAACTTATTTATATGTTAAAAGAATATGAAAATAGTTGGTGGGCAGAATGGATGGAAAAAGCCTACACAAAATATCGTGATGAAAATGACATTGAAAAGTTTTTAGGTGCTTTTGGCGGTATGGGAAGTTTCAGTGATTCTATCTTTAAAAATGACTGTACACAGTTAATTAAAACCATAACATCAAATATGGGTTATGAAATAAACAAAAATGGTTATACTGATGTTTATGAAATATTAGACAGAATTGTAAAATACGACATTAGTTGGATTAAAGAATGCACCGAAAATAATAGAGATATAAGTTATTATCAAGAAAATGAAAAAAGACTTGCCTTCTATAGTTACCTACTTGAAAACTATGTTCCTGGTAACTTACATGAAATTAATACTGCTTATTTAAAGCAATCTCAAAATAAATCAAGATAGTTTCTTAATTGAAACTATTTTTTTGTTCATTAAAAATACCAGTAATTCTTCGAGAAATTTTACTTGTTAAATAATAAATATAATCTTTATTTTTACCATTATTACCATTCAATAAATATTCAATAAATAAAATGCTTGAAAATAAAAATTAATTAGTTTATAATATACCTTAAACAAAGGAGGCATTATGAAAGAAACTTTTTTAGAGTATTTAAATGAACTTATTTATATGTTAGAAACTTACGAAGATGGTTGGTGGTTAAAATATGTTCAAGAGGCACGCCAATCATATTTTGAAAATAATAATATTTCTAAATATACAAGCCTTTTCTGTGGTATGGGAAGTTTTAATGACATAGGATTTAATTGCAAGATTACTCAAGTTCTTCAAGATATCACTTATGAAATGGCACATTCCATCGAGCAAAGTAGTTCATTTGCATTAAATAATATTTTAAATAAACTTATTAATGAATATGGTGCGTGGATTGAGGATTTAACTGATTTACAAAATGAATATAATTATACAATTTTTTTGACAGAAAACTATGTTACTGGTAACTTACATGAAATTAATACAGCTTATTTAGAACAATCTCAAAACAAATCAAGATAGTTTCCCTAATTGAAACTATTTTTTTGTTCATTAAAAATATTTGTAATTCTTCGAGAAATTTTACTCGTTAAATAATAAATGTAATCTTTATTTTTACCATTGTTATGCGAGGTATTTGGACAAACAACAATCAAAGATACCTTCGGATCATCATAAGGAAAGAAACCAGCCATTGTAAGAGTTAATGTTTTAGTATCTATTTTACCATCATTATTTGTATCAATAAAAGATTCACTTGTACCAGTTTTACCGGCAGGAAGAAGATTTTTATTCATAAATCCTAAACCTGTACCATTATTCATTACTTCATAAAATCCCTTATGAATTTGATTAAAGTCATCATTTGAAATTTGGACATTATCCACTACCTCATGCTTATTTTTATAAATTATAAAGTCATTATTTTTTATCTCATTTACAAGTGAAGGGCTAATTCTTTTTCCTTTCATTGCTAAAGTATTAATATAATTAAAAAGTTCAATTGGTGTATAAGTATCATACTGCCCTATTGCTAAATTTAAAAGTAAGTCATCACTAATAATATTTCCCTTAAGACCTGGTTTTTCGTTAGGTAAATCAATACCAGTTATAATGCCAAGGCCATATGAAGAAAGCATATCTCTATAAATATTAAATTCTTTTTCACTTGCATTTAGATCCATATTGGGGATATACTTTTTTCCTAAAAGTGAAATTGCTATTAAAAACTGATAATAATTTGAACTCATTTTAAGGGCACTAACATCATCTAAATAACCAAGTTCTTTAAAAGAACATTTTTCAGTTTTATTTTTTAGTTTTACACAACCATCTAAAATCTTTTTACCTTTTTCAATTAGATTATATTTGTATCCAACACTTATCGTAGCTCCCTTTACTACAGAACCCATTGTAAAAGCACTATTAATATTATTTAAACTAATATCAGTAAAAGTATTATCATTTAAATATCTTTGTCCATTTAAGGAATAAACCTCAGATGTTTTAGGATTTCCTACGATTACAAAAGCATCATTTAAATACTGTGTATTAAGATGCTTTTTAGCCTTAACAAGTTCCTCTTTAATAATTGTATTTATTTCATTAACTAAATTTATATCAATAGATAAATATAAGTCACTACCCTTTTTACCATGAGAAATTAAAGTTAAACTATTATCATTATTTACTTTATATTTTGCATTTGTTCCTTTTAAATATTCTTCATATTCTCTTTCTAAACCAGAAATACCTACCTTTTCATATAATTTATAACCTTTTTTTAAATAATAATTTTTATTTTCTTTTTGAATAGGACCGACTGAACCTAATACATTTTTTAAAGTATCTTTATATGGATAGAATCTTTCAAAACTTTCTTTAATAAAAAGTCCTTTGACACCACTATTTAAAACTAAAGATATTTTCTTTTCATCTAAATTATCTTTTAAAATTATATCTTCATATTTATAACTATTATTAACTTTTTTTAAAAATTCATCTTTATTTATATTAAAATTATTATAAAGAAATTTAAGTATTTCCAAAATATCTTCATTTTCATTATAATGATAAGTAAGATTATATACCTTTTTATTACCTACGAGTAAAATGCCATTTTTATCATAGATATTCCCCCTTAAACCATCATCAATGCTTACTAATTTTTTTGTTTTAAAAATAAGTCTTTCTTGATAATATCTATTTAATAATTTACGATTATAAATAAAATATACACTTATAAAAATAAAGAAAACAATAATAGTAAATTTAAATAATAATAAAAATTTTTTCATATTAATAGTATTCAAAAAATAAAATAAATCATACAATATATTAGGTGATAAAAATGTTTGGTATGATAGATAATTTTATGAGAGGTATTACTAAAGAAGATGTAAATAAATTTGCTAAAAGTAAAAACGTTTTTTTAGATAATGATGAGCTTACTTTTACTTATGATTTTGTTAAAAAAAATTATAAAGAAATGCTTAAAAATCCTAGTTTATTTAAAATAGATCGTTATAAAAATAAATATAAAGGTAATAATTTTGAAAAAATAAAAAAAGTATATATTGAATACTTTTCTAAATATCAAAGATTTTTATAATACTCTGAAACATCTTTGGTTAAATTTGGATTAAATTTCTTATCTTTTATCATTTCAATTTCAAATTTGTATGGAGGGAAGTCTCCAATATAAGGTGTTTCAAGTATTTTTGGAACATTTTTTAATTTATCATTATATATTACATTAATTAGATTATCAAATCCTATATAACCATAACCAATATTTTCATGTCTATCTTTTTTACTTCCCAAAGGATTTTTACTATCATTTATATGAATACATCCTATTTTATCTATACCAATTAAATTATCAAACTCTTTTAAATAAGAATCAAAATTATTTAAATCAACTCCTGAATCATTTAAATGACAAGTATCTAAACATACACCAATTTTATTTTTAAATATTACATTATCAAGTAAATATTTTATTTCTTCGATGTTTTTACCACATTCAGTACCTTTTCCAGCCATTGTTTCAAGAAGTACAGTTACATCAGTATCAACATTTATAACATAGTTTAAAGCATCAACAATATTTTTTAGAGCAACCTCTCTATCAAGAGAAACACTAGCACCTGGATGAACAACAATATATTTTATGCCAAGTTCATCACATCTTTTAATCTCATTTTTTAAAAAATTAATACTAAATTGCCATTTATTTGCATCAATATTATTTGCAAGATTTATTATATAAGGAGCATGACATATTACATTTTCTATATTTATACCCGCCTCTTTCATAAGATTATGAGCTTCGATTACATTATTTACATTTATTTCTTTTCTAATTGTATTTTGTGGAGCACCAGTATAAAACATAAATGTATTTGCATTATATGAGATGGCCTCCTTAACAGAACCTAAAAGTCCATTATTAAAACTTACATGTGAGCCTATTATCATTTTATTTCCTCCATACTAAAAGAATATCACAAAATAAAAAAAAACTCAAATGAGTTTTTTTATGCACTACAAGATGATCCTGTACAATATAAATCATAACCTTTAGGATTCTTGTTACCACATTTTTGAAGTGCTGCATTATTACTATCATTATGATTTGCTGCATCTTCAAAATCTGTATTTCCTGTTGCCTCTAAAAAGTCATATGTTTTATTACCAATCCAATAAGTATATGAATATTGATTAGTACTTGAATCATATTTTACTAATACTGAAGCATTATAACTTTGTTTGTTTTCCGCATATCCTTTTGCTACTAACCAAGTAATATCAAAACATATAGATTGATTTGGTTGAAATGCAGGATTATTTGTCATAGCCTCTGCTTGATAAGCTGTTTTGGCAGCATTCATTAAATCAATTCCATCACTTTTTAAAGCAGACTTTCTTGAATTAGCCATTATTGGTCCCATTGAAGTAATACCAATTAACATAACAACCGCTAAAATAACGATTACAGCAAGAAGTTCAACTAATGTAAAACCTTTTTTATTATTTCTCATATTTGCTATCCTTTCTATATTAAGAATAGCATACTAAAAAATTTTTTTCAAGATGTTTTTTACTTAATTGTGTCAATTATTGATGATATCATATCAACTGTGTCAATTGCTTTACTTATTTTATCAGAGGTTCTTTCTTTATAAACTTCCTTCATTTTACTTTCAAATGTTTTAAAAAAATTTGGATTACGATTTAAATCTTTTATATAATATGAATTTTCCATAAAATGTGAAAATAATTTTTCATTTTCTTTTAAAGAAATTAGTACACTTTTATTCATTAATCCTCGAAAAATTTATTAAGTGGTCTTGGTGTAACTGGCGCTTTAGGAACATTTCCACCTGTTTTACTAGTAAGTTCTTGAACAAAATCTAATGCTTTTTGAGCAGTTGTAATATGTTCTTTAATAGTATCTATATTAACACCCTTTATTAAATCATTTATTTTAAAACTACTTTCTCCATTTCTTTCACTATTTTTATATTTACTCCATACACTTTCATCTTCTCCATAAATATCATAAAGTTCATAAAATTTTTGCCATGACATTTCACCATTTTCTATGTACTTAGCAAGACTTGGATTTTTACTTGCAAATTCTTTAAAATCATCTTTTTTACTCATGATATCACCAATATAAATATATGAAAATAATATAGTAAAATGAATAAAACACCCAATTTATTGAGTGTTTATTTTTTATATTTTAAAACTATTTGTAAAATCTTCGAATGATATTTGAGCTTCCTCTTTAGGTTGTTCTACTTCTTTTGGAGTTTCAACTACTTCATTTGTTTTACCTATTTTTTCAAATTCATATTTTGGTTTTACATTAACAACTTTTAATTTAGTATATGTACTTCCAAAGCTATTTGAATCCATAATAGGAATATCACTATTTTTTATCTCATTAACATCATCATTTGTTTTAATAACATTTATTGTTTTGACATTTGAGGTAAATGCAGATATTACTCTATAATCTTTAGTTTTATTTTTTTTAATTATTTCTTTACCTTTTTTATTTCTAGTTAACTCTACAAGTTCAGATAATTTAACTCTTTTTGCAGTATTTAAATTAGTAAAAATATTTATGTATTCATCACTATCATTAATTTGTGAGGATGATATAACATTATTATCCTTTATAGGATATCCTTTTACACCTGATGCTTTAGGTCCAACCTCTGGGATTTCACCAGTTTCAAATAGTAAATAATAATTATTGTCAGTAATAATTAAGGTTTTCTTACCCTCTTTTTGAACACTTATTAGTTCATCATTATCCTTAAGTTTTATTGCCGTCATTGGTTTAGAGCATCTTGAAACCTCAAACTCTTCCATTCTAACTTTTTTAATCATACCCTCTTTTGAGGTTAATACTAAAGATGTACCCTTCTCAAAAATAAATGAATTAATTATTCTTTCGTTTTCTTTAATCATTATTAGGTTACTTATATGTTTACCTAAATCTTTCCATTTACATTCAGTTATTGTATGTACTGGAATAAATAAATAGTTTCCAAGAGATGTAAATGATAATATATAATCTCTTGTATTAAGTTCAAACATATTTCTAACAAAATCACCAGGTTTTAAAGTTGTTTCATCAGTGGCCGCTTTAAATGACTTCATAGGAACTTTTTTAATATAACCATCATTTGTAACAACAACAATAACATCCTCTTTAGGTATCATATCTTTTAAATCAACTTTTATTTCAGTTATTTCATCTTTAATTTCAGTCTTTCTAGGAACTGCATAGTTTTTCTTAACTTCTCTAAGTTCTGATTTCATAAGTGATTTTAAAACGCCTTCATCAGATAATATTTCATGACATCTTTCAATTAACTTTTGAAGTTCTTCGGCTCTTTCCTTTAAAACTACAATATCAGTATTTGTTAATCTATAAAGTTGTAAAGTTACTATTGCTTCCGCTTGCTCTATATTAAAATCAAATTTATTAACTAAATTCTCTTTAGCATCCGCTTTATTTTTAGAACCTCTTATTACTTTTATTACTTCATCAAGAATTGATATTGCTTTCATTAGTCCTGATACAATATTAAATTCTTTTTCATAAGTTTTAAGTTCAAATGTAGTTCTTTTTATAATAATATCTTTATAATGAGCAATATAAGCATCAAGTATTTCAAGTATTCCTAGTACTTTAGGACTCCTATTTACAATTGAAACCATATTATAATTATAACTTATCTGAAGATCAGTATTTTTAAATAAATAATTTAAAATTAATTCTTTATTAGCACCAGTTTTTAAATCAATAGCAATTTGTAAACCTTCTCTATCAGTTTCATCTCTTACTTCACTTATACCCTCAACTTTTTTATCAATTCTAATTGAATCAATTTTACTTACAAGAGCAGCTTTATTTACATCAAAAGGTATTTCAGAAATTATAATTTGTTCTTTACCTTTTTCTTTTTTAAACTCTGTTTTTGCTCTAACAATTACTTTACCAGTTCCCTTTGTAAAAGCAGATATTATTCCCTCTTTACCTTCGACTATTCCTCCCGTAGGGAAATCTGGTCCTTTTACAATTTCTAAAATTGTCTCTAATCTACATGATGGAGAATCTATTCTTTTTATAGTGGCCTCAATTATTTCTCCTAAATTATGGGGAGGTATATTTGTAGCATACCCTGCAGAAATACCATTTGCACCATTTACAAGTAAATTAGGAAATTTTGCAGGAAGTACAGTAGGTTCTAAGAAACGATCATCAAAGTTAAGAGCCCAAGATACTGTTTCTTTATCTAAATCTTTTAAAAGTTCATTACTTATTTTAGCAAGTCTTGCTTCAGTATAACGGTATGCTGCTGGACCATCACCATCCATTGAACCATTATTTCCATGAATATCGACTAAAATATGATTTTGTTTCCACCATTGACTCATTCTTACCATAGCATCATATACTGATGAATCTCCATGTGGATGGAATTTACCTAAAACATCTCCAACTGTTGCAGCACATTTTATATATCCTTTATCGGAGGTATTTCCTGCTTTATACATTGCATATAGTATTCTTCGTTGAACTGGTTTTAAACCATCTCTTACATCTGGAATAGCACGGTCAAGAATTATTTCTTTAGCGTACTTTCCAAATCTATCACCCATTATTTCCTCAAGGGCATAATCTTGTATTCTTTTTAATATTTCATTTTCCATATTTTACCCCCTATAATTATCTTCCATGGTAAACTCAACATTTTCGTTTATCCATTCTTTTCTAGGTTCTACTTTATCACCCATTAATGTACTTACTCTTTTTTCCGCAAGAGCGGCATCTGTAATATTTACTCTAATAAGCATTCTTGTATCTGGGTTCATTGTTGTTTCCCAAAGTTGTTCTGGATTCATTTCACCAAGTCCTTTATACCTTTGTACTGCATATTTACCAGAATTTTCTCTTTTTATATTTTCAAGTTCCTCATCTGAATAAGCATAAAATCTTTTCTTACCATAATCAATTTTATAAAGTGGAGGAACAGCTATATATAAGTGTCCTGTTTCAATAAGACCACGCATATATCTATAAAAGAATGTCAAAAGTAATATTTGAATATGAGCTCCATCTACATCGGCATCGGTCATTATTATTACTTTATCATAATTTGACTCACTAGCATCAAAACTTTGACCTACACCAGCACCAATTGTATAAATTAATGTATTAATTTCTTCATTTTTAAATAAATCTTCACTACTTGCTTTATCAGCATTTATAACTTTACCACGAAGAGGAAGTATTGCTTGAAATTTACGATTTCTTCCACCTTTAGCAGAACCACCTGCTGAATTACCTTCGACTATAAATAGTTCATTTATTTTAGGATTTTTACTTTGAGCTGGAGCAAGTTTTCCAGATAAATTCTTTTCTATTTTGCTTTTATTTTTACCATTTCTTGCTTCTTCTCTAGCTTTTCTTGCGGCCTCTCTTGCAGTTTTACTTTTCATCGCTTTTTCAAGTATATTAAGAGCAACTTCTTTGTTTTCCTCAAGGTAAAATTTCAAACTATCATAAGTTATACTTTCTGTTATACTTCTTGCTTCTGGAGTACCAAGTTTTCCTTTTGTTTGTCCCTCAAACTGCAAAAGTTCCTCAGGTATTTTAAGACTTATTACTGCAGTTAAACCCTCTCTTACATCTGCTCCATCAAGTGAATAATCTTTACCTTTAAAAATACTATTATTTTTTGCATAATCATTAAATGCTTTAGTAATTCCTGTTTTAAAGCCAACTTCGTGTGAACCTCCATCACCAGTTTTAACATTATTTACAAATGATAAAATATTCTCTTGATATGTATCAGTATATTGAAGTGCAACATCTACTTCAATACCTTGTTTAGTCCCAGAATAATTTATTACTTTATGAAGAGTTGTTTTATCTTCATTTATATAATCTACAAAACTAGTTAAACCATTTTCATAATGATATTTAACCTCTTTTTTATCTGCTTCATCAATAACTTCGATTGTAAGACCTGGAAGTAAAAAAGCACTTTCTTGCATTCTTTCACAAATTGTTGTATATGAAAACTGAAGATTTTTAAAAATATCATCATCAGGTTTAAATTTAACAATAGTTCCTGTTTTTTTACTTTCACCAATTGTCCTAAGAGGATTTTTTACTTTACCACCATTTTCAAAGTCAATTTCACTTATTTTACCATCACGATAAATTACCACTGTCATTGAGCTTGATAAAGCATTAACTACAGAAGCACCAACACCATGTAGTCCACCAGAAACTTTATAACCATCCTCAGTAAACTTACCACCAGCGTGAAGCATTGTATAAATAACCTCTGGAGTGCTTTTTCCTGAAGCATGCATTCCTATTGGTACACCACGACCATTATCAGCTACCGTAATTGAATTATCTTTATTTATAACTATTTTTATATAGTTACCAAAACCATTTATTACTTCATCTATTGAGTTGTCAACAATTTCCCATACTAAATGATGAAGACCTCTTTTATCTGTTGAACCAATATACATACCTGGTCTTTTTCTAACAGCCTCCAAGCCCTCTAAAATCTTGATAGATGATTCATCATATTTTTTTACCATAGTACCACCTTAAATTATTATAAATAAAAAACTAAATTTTATCAACTTCACTTTACACAATTTTGCTTTTTAAGTGTCAAGTTTATAAAAAAAAGAAAGTTTTAACACTTTCTAATTATAATAAATTTAGTGAATCAGATGAATTTTCTTTTAAAATTGGTTCTTCAGTTTTTAATTTTGGAAGTTCAATTTCCATTGTATCATCAAAATCATCATTATTTTCTACTACTGGAGTTTCAACCTTTTCTGGAGTTACTACATTATTATTTGGGACATATACTGAGCTATATACATTCATTACTTTAGGTTTTTCAGTAGTTTCTTTTTGAACTTCTGGAGTTACCAAAGGTTTTGTTTCTAAATTTTTCATCTCTTTATCTAACGAAGATGAAAGTTCTTTTAATCTATTTACAGTTTCTTCTTCTTTTTTATTAACTCTATATACATCATCATCAATAACAGGTTTTGTATTCTCGATAGTAGGTTTTATTTCCATTACAGGTGGAATAACCGGTGGCACTTCTTTAACTGGTGGCTCCACTACTATATCTTTTTTAACTTCCATAACTGGTGTAACTTTAACAGGCTCAACTACAGGAGCAGTTTTTACTTCATTAACTGGTGCTACTGGAGTTTGTATAGGTTCATTAACAGTTACTGGTTTAACTTCAGGTGCACTTATTACTGGCGCAACTTTAGGTTGGGCTGGAGTATTTTGTACCGGAACACTAGTTTTCGCTTCATTATTTGTAACCACAGTATTATTTTGTATATCTTTTAATTTTTCTAAATTAAGTTTTTGAGTTTCTTCGATTTTCTTTTGATCTTTCTTTCCTAAGAAAAAAACAATAAAAAATGCTATAAGAAGTACAATTATAACCACTCCTAAATAAATAGGAAAGTACTTATTAGCATATAAATTTATAATAAAATCTTTCACTGTAAACACCTCTTTATTCTATTTAATTTTACCATTTAAAATTCTAAATTGCAATAAGTTTCCCAATAAAATTTTATGTCTAAAAAATATTTATTAAAAAAACTGGAATAAAACCAGTTAAATAAGCATTATATCACAAACATAAAATTCATCTTTTTTCTTATATATTGCAACTTCCTCATTATTATAATATAAAAGTAATTTATCTTCATTGTTATCTATTTTTATATGAGAACCATTTTTTACTTTATTATATTCATCCTCATTTAAATTATAAATTTTATAATCAAATAAATCTTTTATAGATAACATTTTATAATTACCATTTTCAATATCTTTTATAGTATATGTATTTGAAATATCAAAATTACCTTGTTTGGTTCTTATTAAATCAGATATTGTTCCAATAACATTTAATTTCTCACAAATAGTTTGAATTAAACTTCTTATATAGGTTCCTTTAGAACAATTACATTTAAATACTATTTTATTATCTTCATAAGATATTAACTCTAAATTATATATATCAACTTCATTTATAGGAAGATTTACCTCTTCACCATTTCTAGCGTATTCATATAATTTCTTACCATTTACTTTTTTAGCACTATAAATTGGTACTACTTGTTTATATTTTCCTATTAATGAAGAAAATACTTTTTCAATATCATCTTTAGAAACATTTACATCTTTTTTATCTAAAACTTTACCAGTTATATCAAATGTATCAGTTTTAATCCCTAAAGTAATTGTACCAATATATTCTTTATCTAAACTCATTAAACTATTTACAAGTTTTGTATATTTATTTATACATATAACAAGTACACCTTGAGCTATCGGATCTAAAGTTCCAGTATGACCAATTCTCTTGGTATTAAATACCTTTGTTAAACTATTTACTACATCTCTACTTGTTTTGCCTTTATCTTTGTTTATTAAAATTACTGCATTCATAATCCTCTATATAAATAATACCTTTCTTTCTATTTCCTTTTGGTACATAGATAAACTTTTTTAAACCTTCTTCATCAGAAATATAACCCCTTTTAGACAAAATATCATTTAATAATTCATCATTAAAATAAGGATTTATATATACTGTGGAGGGAGTAACAGATTCTGAATAATTTTCTACTTCACTAATCAAATAATTATAAAAACTACTTTTAAATAAATTCATATATTCTAAGTAATCTGCAATAACGATATTATCAATTACTATTCCACATTCTCTATGGAATAATAAATATGCAATTAGATTATATTCATTTGCTATAGAAATTATTTTTTCATCTTCTCTATCAAGATTTTCTTTCACTAGACACGAAAAAAGATAGTTAGGATCATATTTTTGCATTATTAAATTATTCTTATCTAATAAACTTTTTTTACTAATTAATTCTAATCTATTTTTTCCATTAAAACATTTTGCATACTCATAAGCATTATTTAAAAGTACACTTTTAAAACTTTTATCTACATTACCAACATATAATTTCATACCAAAACCCCATATTATTAATCATTTTGATGTATTTTTTTAATTATATCATCAATTTTATTACCATATTCAATTGACTCATCATACGTAAATTTTAAAAATGGTATATTTCTTGCATCAATTAATGAGGCAAGTTTTCCTCTTATAAAAGGACTTGCTTCATTAACTTCTTTTTCTATTTCTTTTTTTGAAAGTGAAGAAAGTGATGTAAAATATACTTTACAATAACTAAAATCTTTTGCAAGTGAGCATCCAGTTATTGTAATACTTTTAAGTAATTCATCATGACATTCTCTTTGAATAATCATTGGAATATATTTTTCAATATCACTTTCGATTCTTTTTACATTTAAACTAGGCATGTTTTACCTGCTCCATTACATAAACTTCAAAAGTATCTCCCTCTTTGAAGTCATCATATTTTTCAAGTGTAATACCACATTCAAAACCTTTTTTAACTTCTTTTGCTTGATCTTTACCTCTTTGAATTGAGGAAATTTTTGTATCAATAAGAATCTTTCCATCACGAATAACTCTTACATTTGCATTATTTTTAACAATTCCATCAGTTACATAAACACCTGCAATATTACCGACTTTAGAAAATTTAAATATTTGTCTTACAACGGCACTACCAATTATTTTTTCTTCATATTCAGGATCAAGCATACCATTTAATGCTGCTTCAACATCCTCGACAAGTTTATAAATAATTGTATAACATCTAATTTCAATACCATATTCTTTAGCCATTGCTTTTGCATCCGAAGATGATACTACATTAAATCCTATTACAATTGCTTTTGATGCACTAGCAAGAACTATATCACTTTCAGATATTGGTCCTATACCACTGCGAATAACTTTTACTCTTACATCTTTAACTTTAATATTTTCAAGAGCACTCTTAACTGCTTCCTCAGAACCTCTTACATCGGCTTTTAAGACAACAGCAACTTCTTTTTGACCGGCATTAACACTTTCAAATAATTCATCAAGTGATAAAGTCTTTTTAACATTACTCTTTTCTTTTTCAATATTTTTTCTTTTTTCAGCAACTTCTTTTGCTTCCTCAATTGTTTCAAAAGCCATAAACTTATCACCTGCTTTAGGTGTATCATTAAGCCCTGTTATTTCAACTGGAGTAGATGGTCCTGCCTCAACAATAGACTCGCCTTTATCATTTTTCATTGTACGAACCTTACCATAAGTTGTTCCTACAACTACTGGATCACCAAGTCTAAGGGTTCCATTAAGAATAAGGAATGATGATAGTCCTCCAACATTTTTATCAAGTTTTTCCTCGATAACAGCTCCTAAAGCATATCTATTCGGATTGGCTTTAAGTTCTTTAACTTCGGCAATTGCAAGAATTGTTTCAAGAAGTGTATCAACGCCTTCACCAGTCTTCGCAGAAAGATTAATAAATGGGTATTCTCCTCCCCAACTTTCTGGAGTAATACCATTTTCGCTCATTTCAGTATATACTCTTTCAATATTTATATTTGGTTTATCAATTTTATTAACTGCAACAATAATTGGTACACCAGCACTTTTTGCATGATCTATTGCTTCTTTTGTCTGAGGCATAACGCCATCATCTGCAGCAACGATAATAACAACTATATCAGTTACACTTGCTCCCCTTGCACGCATTTGAGTAAAAGCAGCATGACCTGGGGTATCAATAAATGTAATTTTGTGACCATCTTTTTCAGTTTGATATGCACCAATTGCTTGAGTAATACCTCCAGCTTCACCTTCGGCTACTCTCGTAGACCTAATATAATCTAAAAGAGTTGTTTTACCATGGTCAACATGTCCCATTATTGTAACAATTGCTGGTCTTTCTTTTAAATCTTTTTCATCATCAATAACTTCATAATGATCAAAATCAGCAATATCTTGACTTTCTTTTTTCTTTAAAGTTTTATTGTAATCTAAAGCTACGATTTCAGCATTTTCAAAATCAATAACTTCATTCATAGATAGCATTAATCCTAAGCTCATAAGTTTTTTAATAATATCATTTAGAGAAACTCCAAGTGCATCCGCAAAGGCTTTAACACTCATTCCTTCTTCATATAAAACAATATTATCCTCTTTTACATTACTCATTAATTTGCTTTTACTTTTATACATTTGCTTTTTTAAGTTTTTGAAATCAGCATTACTACTATCTTTCTTTTTAAGTTTTTGTTTGCTATTAGCAACCATATCTTTTTTTACAATATTTTCACTTTGTAATACTTTTTCAACTACATCATCAATTTGGTCTTCTTCTTCATAAGTTGTTTCTTTATCAGTACTTATTAAATTAATTGTATTATCAATCATAATAATATCATCATCAGATAAAATACTATTACCATCTGCTTTAATTCCAAGTTCATCACATTTTCTTAAAACCTCTGCTACTGATAAATTTACATCTTTTGCATAATCTTTAATATTCATAAAAACCATCCTTTCTTAATTTAATTTTTATCTACTTTTTCCCTTTTCTATATATCCAAAATCATATAATAGTGTTTCTAAATCTCTACCTTCATATTTAATAATTTCAATATTTGCATTACTTGCAATTGATTTAGAAAGATTTGCATCATATTCACTATTATATACAACCTTGGTTATTCCACTATTAATAATAGAATTCATACAGTCCTTACAAGGAAAAGTATTTACATAAATTGTTGCTCCTACTGTAGATATTCCATGTCTTGCAGCAAAAGCAATTGCATTTTGTTCAGCATGAGAAGCAGGACATAGTTCTAAATATTTACCAGATGCATAATCAGCCATTGCTCTTCTTCTGCATCCACCTAAATCTTCACAATGTTCAACACCTCTTGCTGGTCCATTAAATCCAAAACTAATTGGATTATCATCTTTAACAATGACTGCCCCAACTTTTCTTGATAAACAAGTACTTCTTAAGGAAGCAAGTTGGGAAATAGCCATATAATATTCTTCTTTAGTTGGTCTCATTAATAATCCTTTCTAAATTATCATATACCTCATCACTAATGCTTACCCCTAAAGCTTTCTCTAATATTTTAGTCTTTTTTGCTTTATTTATTACTTCTATAGATTTTTTTAAGTATGCACCTTTTCCATTAAGTTTACCAGTACTATCATATACCACCTCTCCTAAGGGAGTTCTTACTACTCTTAATAAATCTTTTTTTTCACATTTTTCATGTGATACAACACAAGTTCTTAAAGGAACTTTTTTCATTATCTATTACCTTCCTCAGTAATTTCTTTCATTGTTTTAATTTCTAAATAGTATTTAGTAAGTCTTGAAGCAAGTCTAATATTACTTCCTTTTTTACCAATAGCTTTACTAAATTCATCATCAGGTACAACTACTAAAGCTTTTCTTTCTTTTTCATCTAAAATATTAACAATAGCACCCTTTGCAGGAACAATAGCATTTTTAATAAATACAGCTGGATCTTCATCATATAATACTAAATCTATTTTTTCATTACCAAGTTCTTTTAAAATACCTGCTATTCTACTACCTTTTTCTCCAATGCAAGAACCAATTGCATCAACTTTTGGATTATTAGATATAAGAGCAACTTTACATCTTATACCAGGTTCTCTTACTACTTGATATATATCAATTGTTCCATTAATAATCTCTGGAATTTCTTGTTCAAATAATCTTCGAACAAAACCATAATGTTTTCTAGAAAGCATAATAACTGGTCCTTTAGCTCCTAAAGTAACTTTAGTTAAATATACTTTTATATTTGAACCCATAACAATTTTTTCATCAGGTATAATTTCACTTTTAGGAAGCATACCACGAGTTCTACCTAAATCAATATAATAATTTTTTTGGTCTTCCATAGCAACCATACCAATCATTACTTCGCCTTCTTTATCACTAAACTCATTTATTACACTTTCTTTTTCAGCTTCTCTAATTTTTTGTGTTAATACTTGTTTAGCAGTCCCTGCAGCAACTCTTCCAAAATCTTTTGGAGTAACTTCTTTTTCAATAGTATCTCCTACTTTAGCATTAGGATCTATTTTAACAGCATCCTCTAAAAGTATTTGTGCGTCAATATTTATCTCTGGTGGTGTTGTTACGATATTACCTTCTTCATCTTCAGTTTCAACTCCATAATCAATTTCTGGTACTACTACTAAATAAGAATATACTTTTATATCGCCACTTTCTCTATCAATTCTTACAATTACATTAGTTTTAGAATTAAAATTCTTTTTATATGCAGTTGTAAGAGCAAGTGTTAATCCCTCAAAAATAACATCCTCACTAATATTTTTTTCTTTTGCTACTAATTTAACAGCTTTAATTAATTCATTTGCATTCATCTTTAATTACCTCTTTCCTTACTAGATATATCTAAAATATAGCTATCATCAATATCACAGTATTTATCCACTATTGGATTAATTATATGAGTAGCGCTAACTATCTCATCAATATCAATTCCTCCAACTTTATCTAGGATAACCTCTAAAAAAGAATATTTTCCTTTCTTTTTATAAGATATACTATCTACAAATATATCCATATCCTTAATTGCAATATTAATTTTTTCAGTTAATTTACTAAAATCCAAATATATCACCCTCTTATTAATAAAAGTGGGATTGCAGGCCCACTTCAAATGTCAAACTTATTTTATCATTATTTATTTGATATGTCTATAAAAAAATATGAAGAAAATAAAAAAAACTTCAAAAAATCTATTTACAAAGTAAGAAAATTATAATATAATTTAATAGTTGTCGAAGGACAACAACCTCTTTTTAATAATTATCTAAGTAATTATTAAAAATAATCAAATCGTATTTATGGGTTTACGATTTTTTTATTCAAGATGTAAGAATCGACTTTTATATAAAGTCGATTTTTATTTTAATAAAAAAGACTTAAATTAATAAGTCTCCTTCATCATTTTGATTAATTATAAATGCACAGGCATCATCAGTATCAATGTGTAGTTCTGTAACCGCATTTTCTTTTATTTTAATAAAACACTCTATTATACCTTTTTTCTCTTTACCAAGTTTAACATTTACAATTTGTCCGTTTTCTAAATTAAGATTTTGGGCTTCTTCCAAAGAAATATGAATATGTCTTTGAGATATAATTGCACATTTTTTAGTTATTTCACATTTATCAGATACTATAGTAATTGTTTCAGCGTCAAATAAATCACCACTTTCTCTAACCGGAGGATTAATACCAAATTTAATTGAATCACTTCTTGATATTTCAACTTGTGTATAATCTCTAAATGGGCCTAATACCCTAACATTTTTTATTTCATATTTGTTTGTTTTTAAAGTTACAACTTTATCTGTAACAAAATCACTAGGTTGTGATAAGTTTTTTATTATTTTATATTCATCCCCAAAAAGAAGATCATAGTCCTCTTTAGTTAAATGAACATGTCTATTACTAACTCCTATATTAATTTTCATATCTACCCCATCATATAAGTTATTACTTTAGCAATTGCAATTCCTATAGCAATAATTGAAAATGAAAAAACAATGCTTAATATAATGTTTTTTTTCATAATATATTTTCCTTTCTTAATTAATTTATTTATAATAAATTATACCTTTAGTAAATAATCTTTTCTATATAATCTAGATTACCATTATTAAATGTTAATCTATAAATATCAATATCATTTTTACTATTATCATATATAACATTATCATCATACTCTATTACTAAATTATCATCAAGAGTATATGAGGGCTGTAAAATATTAATTAAATATCCTAAAAATGCTCTTTTATGAGTAAATATTACAACTTTTTTTAAATTACTTAAATTAACAATATGTTCTATTTCATCATTTACTCTTTTACCTACTTCATTTAAACTTTCACCATCCGTAAGTCTGATATTAAAATCATGTTCTTGCATAAAATAAACATCTTTTAGATCTTGATTTTTTAAATTACCTATCTTTTCATCAGCAAACTTATCCGAAGAATAAACATCTTTATTAATCCTTTTAGCGAGTGTTTTGGCAAATAGCATATTACTTGCATTTTGAGATGAATATATTGCATTAGTATCAGTTAATAAAGACAATAATGCAATATTTTTAGCGGTATCCTTAAGTTTATTTATAATAGGTAATCTTATTTTACTTTCTGGTAAATTCAAATCATTATATATTAAATTATTTTCTATTATATTATTGCAAATAATAATAATCTGCATTACTCACCTTTTAAATATTTAGCACTTAGTATATAACCACCAGCAAATAAAATCATACCTATTATAAACTCTATTAAATTAAATTTATAACCAAATATTAATATAATAATATTTACTATTGAGGCAAATACAAAGCCCACTATTGCAAAATAAGTCTTTATCTTATGTTTATCTAAAAGATATTCCATTAGTTTACTCATACCAAATATTCCTAAAATCATTCCTATGCCAAACACTAATATAATTAAAATATTTTCTCCTAAATTAGTAAAATGCATAGTATCAGAAATAATCGCAAGTAGTGGTGCATAATAACCAAGTATTATAAGAATGGCACTTCCTGAAACTCCTGGAATAATCATTGAACCTGCAGCTACAATACCTACTCCAAAAAGTTTTAAATATCCTATCAAATTTGTAGTAATAATAGCATCTTTTCCACTTCCTAAAAAAGAAAGTGATAATAGTATTGCAGCACCAATAATAGAGCATAAAACATTTGGAAGTGTTATTTTCTTTTCAGTTTTTTTAACAATCATTTGGATTCCTCCAACGATTAGTCCTACAAAAAATAGTAATGTTGCCACTGGAAATTTATTTAAAGTAATATTTAAAATAAGACAACAAACAATTGCTGATGCCACTACGCCTAAAATGAAACTAATTAAAAACCCTTTTTCCTCTTTAAAAGAAGTAAATAAATTATTAATTACTTTTAATAGTCTTTCATAAATACCCATTGTCATTGCAAGAACCGAAGAACTTATTGGGAAAATAATTCCAAAGCCAATTACAAAGCCTTGCAAAAATGTAATAAATAAATTATCTTTTTTAGTTTTTGTCATTTTTAACCTCAATTTCTTTTATTTCAACTTTATTAATTGCATCAAACTTTTTAGTTATTTTATCAGTTGTTGTTGTAAGTTCATCAACACTATTATTTACCGCCTTAATATTTTTAGATAATTTTTCCCATCTATCTTTATATCTAGAAAACTCTACTGAAAGTTTATTTAACTCTTCATGAATAACTTTTGCATACTTATCTCTTTCAATATTTTTTATAATCATTGATATTGTTGAAAGAGTTGATATTAAAGTTGTAGGTCCTGTAATCCATACTTTATTATTATATGCATACGTAATAAGTTCTGGATGATATGCATTTATTTCGGCAAAGATTGCCTCAGCAGGCAAAAACATAATTGCTTCATCTGTTGTTACTCCAGGAACAATATATTTGTTTTTAATATCATTAATATGTTTTTTTACATCCTGTACAAATAATTTTTCATATGCAAGTCTTTGTTCTTTAGTAAATGTTCTATTAACCATCTTTTGATAATTTTCTAAAGGAAATTTACTATCAATTGATATAGTTCCAAGTGGAGATGGTGCATATAAAAGAGCATCAACAATATACCCATTATCAAATTTAACTTGAGTATTATATATTCCCCCACTTGCAGGTCCAAAAGCATTATTTAAAATATATTCAAGATTTACTTCTCCAAAAGTTCCTCTTGTTTTTTTATCTGTAAGTACTCCTTGAAGTGATATAATATCTGCTCCTAAATCATCAATTTTTCTTTGAGCTTCATCAATTTTAGAAAGTCTTTCAAGTACATTATTAAATGTCTTATTACTCTTTTCAAAATTCTTATCAAGTCTTTCATTTACCATATCATTTATTAATGTAAGTTTTCTTTCAATTCTTTCATTTAATACTTCAAAATCATTTGTAAGTACTTTAGAAAAATCAAATTTAAAATCTCCAATTGACTTAGTAATATCAGTTTCAAACTTACCTAGTTTTTCAATCATTTCATTATTATTTTTATTATTATTCTTAGATAAAAAAATTAATAAGCAAATCAAATTAACTGCAAGAAGTCCAATAATTATATAATCTGTCATAATTCTACCTTTCTTATTATTTTCATTAAAACATTGTCCATTTTAACTGGACTAATATAAATTTCTTTACCATTTTTAAGTTTAATAGCAAGTCTTTTTATTGATGTTGAATAAAATGGATTAATATTTTTTACTACATAACATTTCTTTATACTTTTATAGGGAATTTCCTTTCTAATAAAACCTGCTCTTATAACTAGTTTATCTTTTTGCAAAAAGTATGCTTTAACATAAAAGAATATCATCATTATAGTTATAACTATTAATTCAATTATTCCCACGATTACATAAGTTGTACTAACTTTTAGAAAAAGTGTTATAGCAATAAGTGCAAGACAAATTACAAAATATATTCCAAAAAATATGTAATTAAAACTATCATAATAATTATTTATTTTCATTTAACACCACATCTTATATTATCTACAAAAAATGAACCTGTAAATGTCTTTCCTTGTACCTTTGCTTGAGACTCAGAAAGTAAATAAAATTTTAAATTTAAATTCCAAGTATTTGTTGTTCCAGTTACTGAACTATCTGTTATTGATGCATCCTTAACAATAGTTTTTCTAAAAGTATTATTAACACTTTCCCAGCTACTATTATAAGCAAAATTTTTCTCTTCACTAAAGTTATTTGTTCCACTTGCTAAGGAAGAAGATACAGTTAAAGTTAATTCTTTTTTACTTTCATTTGTAACAGGAACACTTTCACTTCCATATACATCACTATTAGAATCATATTCATAAACTATATCATATAAACATTTATAAGTTGTTCCAGTACCTCCAAGAGCGAGTGATACATTTAAATTTACATTACTTTCCGCTACTACTGAACCAGGAGTTGAGGCAATCATATTAGCAAGAGTTGCATGAAGTTCTAAAGGAGCAGATGAAGAAGTAAAGGTTGTATTAAAGCCTTTTTGAGTAGTAACATTTATATTTGCAGTACTATTTACATCTTGCTTAAAAGAACCAAAGTATGCAAATGATGCACCCGCTACCATAATAAGAAGTAATACTATTGCTATCAAACTTGAAACAGTTATTTTATTTTTATTTTCCATATTCATCATATCCTTATAAATCCATTTTACTATATTTTTGTAATAAAAAAAAGAATAAATGTTAAAAATTATTCTTTTTTATTTTTTATTAATAATATACAATAGTTGCAAGTATTAATAAAATAGCAAACATTACAGCCGCAAACATCCAAATATATTTGAACCATTGTTTATAATCTATCTTTAAATATGATAGACCAACCATAAGTACACCACTTACTGGCATAAGAATTTGTGCAAGACCATAAGTAGCAACATAAATAGTTTGTACAAGTGTAATGTCACTTGCATAACTAGCATTTATAAAGCCACCAACAGCATAACCAGTATATCCTAAGTCAGCATGGAAAATAGATGTAATAAATGCGAGTACTGAAGTAATGTATGGATTAAATGTTTTTGTAAGTCCAAATGCCCAGTTAGAAAAAGCTGGAATAAATGGAGATGTATACGCTACAATAAATACAACGTATACTAAAACAAATAAGCATACAGGTTTAAGCATTTTCTTTGCGCCTTCACCAAATGATGTTAAAAATTCTTGAAATTTGAATTTTGACATAAATGCCACTACTGCTGATAAAACCATTAACATGCTTACTAAAGCAGTAATTTCAAATTTACCGAATTCTACAGCACCTGAACCTAAAATATAACTAAATAATGTAAATTCTTTACCAATTTTAAGTTCTGTAATCCATTTGTGGAAATTTGCAAATATTTCAATTTTCCAGTTAGTCATCCAAGCAGTATATCCTAGAACTAAGTAAACAAATAAAATACTAAATACTACGATAATTGGCCAAGTACTAACTTTACCTTTAACCTCAACAGCACTATATGGATCAACTTCTGAAGAACTATCTTCTTTAGCTTTTTTATTTGACTTTCTTGTAAGTTTAAAGATTAATAAACCTTCATAAGCTACAAGTGCACAAGCAGCAATAATTGCACGATAACTTAAACCACTAGTTAGTTCTGTAGACATATAGTAATTTAAGAAATATAGTCCATCACTTCCGTATGTTGCACCACAAAGTCCAGCTAAAATTGAACCAAATGTTACAGCAAATGTAGTAAGTATACTTTGTCCCATACTAAGTAAAATTGATACTATAAATGGAACAAATACTAAAAGTGCAAAAGTACTTTTAAGTAGTGATGATAAAATAATTATCACGCTTGAAGTAACAACCATAAAAATAGTTTCTTTACCTTTTAGTTTTTTAGCAATTTTACTAACTAAAGCACTATATGATTTAGTTTTAGATAAAATTCCATAGAAACCACCAAGAATAAATAAGTAAATAATAGTTGTAAGTCCAAAATAAGCAGCGTAATATAAAAGTGATGGAAGATCTGCAAGACCAATTCTTTTCATTGCTACTTCACCATAAGTAGAACCATTAAAATATCCATAAGGAACTACCCAGGTAATGCATATTGCTACAAAAATAGCAATTAAAAGCCATCTAAATAAATCACTATGTTTACTTTTACAAGTCATTACTGCAAAAAATGCTGCAACAGCAAGTATTAAAACAATGCCGATTATTATTCCCATATTCTACCTCCTTAAATAAATTATACTACTTAAAGTCAAAAAAAAAAAGCAAATATTGCTTTTTATCCCAATTTTTAGCCAAATATATTTAATTTGTTTCTTTTTCATATATTCTAAAATTATTTTCAAACTTATAAATCTAAATAGTAAAATATTAATATTGTAAAGTTTTTTACTTAATTTCAAAGGATATTTTATCATCTGTATAATTTAAATATACTTTTAAATTAGTTTCTTTAATTGTATCACTTGGTTTATGATAAGATTGGAGTACATAATATGTTGAAACATCATGGTATTTAATCTTAATACTAGTTTCAACTTCAGTACTACATTTTTCTTTTCTAGCACATTTAATTTCAGACACATTTAAAACAGTTATTTCTTTATCCTCAATAGTAATAACATCACCTTTTTTATAATTAAATGTCTTATCACTTATATTATCTCTATTTCCTAAAATAGCACAAGCAAGTAAAACACCCATTAAAATAACAATAATAACTAATAATATTCCACTTTTATTCTTTTCCATAGTTTAATTATAACTTAATCTACATCTTTTTTAAATAGTTTTTGAAAAAAATTTTTAATTTTATTTTTTCTTTTACCTTTCTTAATATAAATATCTTCATTTCCTATTTCTTTATTATTTAAATAAATGCTAGCATATCCTACTATATCATCATTATCATAATTACTATCTTTTTTTATAAAATATTTAATCTTAATAAGTTTTTTTTCACTATTATTAATAAGTAAATTAAAATTATTTTTAATATATAAAGTATCTTCGATAAATAAATTTTTAGTATCTAAAGAAAATTTATTTTTATTTAAAATTTTTTCATTTTTATAGTTTTTTTTAATATATTTATACGATGTTTTATGAGTTTCCCAATCATTAGAATCATTTAAAGTAACAATAACAATATTTGCACCATTTATTAGTCCAGTTGTTACAAGAGTTCTTTTGGCTTTTTTAGTATAACCAGTTTTACCCCCAGTTACGTAATCATACTTTAATAGTTTATTTTTATTTTGCCAAGAATAGTTTTTTCTATCTGATTTACAATTATAATTTTTAGTACCAAATATTTTTCTAAACTTATCATTTTGCATAGCATAAGTTGTAAGCACGGCCATATCATATGCAGTTGAAGTATTTCCATAACCATTTTTATTTTCAAGGCCATGAGAATTATAAAATAATGTATTATTCATTCCAATCTTTTTTGCATATTCATTCATTTTTTCAGTAAATTTTTCCATTGAACCAGAAACATGAATGGCAATCATAGTCGCTGCATCATTTCCACTTCGAAGCATCATACCATATAGTAAATCTTTCATGGATATTTTTTCACCAATTTCTAGATAAATACTACTTCCTACTGCAGAAAGAATATCCTTTGTTACAATTACCTTACTATCTAAATTACTATTTTCGATAGCCACTATAGCGGTCATTATTTTTGATGTTGAGGCCACTAAATGTTTTTCATTCATATTTATCTCTTTTAAAACTCTATTATTATCCATATCATAAACAATATATGAGGCATTAACTGTTTTACACAAAATAAAAAAACTAAATATAACTAGTAATATTTTTTTCATACTACATTATATGTTAGTTTATAATTTTTATTTTATTAAAAATTCCATATATAGATATTTTTTATATATAACTATTTGTTAAATTTAATTAATTTGCTACAAATTTAAATAATATTTTTATAACAAACATCCTATTTTTATTTATAATATTTAATAGTAAAAATTGTTTTACCATCTTTAGAATATACATCTATTTTACCATTATTTTTTTCTATTATATTTTTAGCAAGTGAAAGTCCTATACCAACACTTTCTGAGTAACCTTTTTTATTTGTATAAAATCTATCAAATATTTTATTTAAATCTTTATCATTTATTATCCCATTATTAATAATTTCAATTTTACTATATATTTTATTATCATTACAATTTATATAAACAATATCATTTTCATTTGAATGCTCAATAGCATTTTTAACTATATTTGATAATGCCTCAATTTGCCAATTAAGATCAATATTTAAGTTAAAATCATTTAAAATATTTACTTTAATATTTATATTTTTTAAATCCGCTATTAAACTAATTTTATCTATTGATTTATTTATTAATTCTTTTATACTTACACTTTTATTAATAAAATTTATTACATTAACATCAAATTTTGAAAGTTTCAAAAGATTTTGAATTAAATTATTTATATTCGTTACTTCTTTTGATATTTTTGATATAAATTCATTTCTATTTTTTTCATCCATATTTGGATTATCTATTAAATTATCAAGTGAAATATTAATAACTGTAAGTGGAGTTTTAAGTTGATGAGAAATATCTTCGAGATAAGTTTTAATAATAATTTTATCTTTCAAAGAATTATCTGCATCATTTTTTAGCATAACAACTGTTTTATACATTTCATTTTTAAGTTTTGAAATCATTGTTTCATCTGTACCTTTAATATTCAAATTATAATTTTTCTTATTTATTTCTTCGATTAAATGAATTATTTCTTCGAGTTTTTTATTTTCATAATTTTTATTTATAATTAAAATAATACTTAATACTAATATAAATGAACCTAAAATAACACTATTAAGAATAAATATTTTTTTATTTTCTTTATGCATACTTATAAGAGCAAATTCATCATCAACATCTATTCCATATTCATTTAAGTAATTTAAATTTGTTTTGTTATTTAAAATATCTATTATATTTTTATTACTTATATCTGGATATTTTTCCTTTATAACTGAAATAATATTATTTACAAACATATTATATTTTTCTTTATAAATATTTTCTTGATATAAAAAAACCATATTAAAGGAAAATACATATATTAAAATTATTACTATAATTAAAATTATCGTTTTTTTATTTTTCATTAATTATATACCCTATTCCTTTTTTAGTTTCAATAATATTATCACCAATTTTCTCTCTTATTCTTTTTAAATAAACAGTTATTGTATTATCATTTACATCATTACCAGTTAAATTATAAATATAATTAATAAGTGATTCACGAGTTATAACTTTGCCTATATTGGTCATAAATAAATATAATATTTTAAGTTCTAAAGAAGTTAGATTTATTATATCACCATTTTTCTTAACTTCCATTTTATCAGAATCAAATGTAATATCTTTTACATTAATAACATTTTTCTTATTTGATAAAAGTCTTGCTACTCTTGCAAGAAGTTCTCTTGTCATAAAGGGTTTAGTTATGTAATCATCACATCCTAGTTCAAATCCTTTTACAATATCATCTTCACTATCTTTAGCAGTTAAAAATATAACTGGAATATCTTTTAAATTTAAATTTTCTTTATAAAAATCAAACCCATTTCCATCAGAAAGTGTTACATCTAAAATTATTAAATTAAAATCTATTTTATTTATAATATTTTTAGCTTTATATAAACTATTTACATGATAAAATTCATAATTATTTTCTTTAAAAGTATATGATAAACCATTTGCTATTTCTTCATTATCTTCGATTAAAAGTATTTTCATATAAAACCTCTTTCAAGTAATATTTTACTAAACAAATAATAAAAAGGCAAATTCATTAATAAAATAAATATACTTAATAATAATAAGTTTATTTTTTAGAATTTAATTACATTTAAAAAGACTTAAAAATTAATCTAAGTCTAATTTAAGTTTAAATATTTTCATCTCTAATAGAATCTAAAATATTTTTAGAATTAACTTTTTTAACAGAATATCTCATAAGGAAGAATATTAATATAAATACTATTATAATACTTATAATTATACCTTTTAAAGGTAAATGATAAATTAATGTCATTTCACCGATAAATGCTCTATGAATAATAAGTGATAAAATAATACCTATTGGAATACCTATAATAAGGGCTTTTATGCAATAAAAGAAACTTTCTAAAAATATCATTTTATTAAACTCTTTAGTAGTCATACCAATACTTCGAAGTGATGCAAACTCACCACGTCTTAAAGCAACATTCGTAGTAATAGTATTAAATATATTTGTAATTCCAATTATAGCAATAACAATAATAAATCCATAAAGAAATATTGCTACAATTATATATATTGAGTTCATTTGATTAGCATATTCATTAGTATTATTAACATAAACATTATCATCATTTGGAAAAAGTTTATCTATTTCATCTTGAGTAGCATTAGCATTTTTAGCATCCATATAAATAGAGGTTAAATTAAGGTGTGATAAATCATTATTATAAATTTTATCAAATGTTTCATCACTTACGATAATAACTGGCGCTTCACCATTATTTTCAAGTCCTAAAGGTTTTTCTGGTGTTGACTTAATAGCCCTTAATTTAACTATACTATTTGTTTCACTATTTTTTAGTTCTATAGTTTCTCCATCTTTATAGTCTAAAACATTAAATTCAACCTTACTACCATTTTCTGAATATATAAAATTATTAATAATAATTGCATCATAATCTAAAGTATCCTTTATATTAAGTTTTTGTAAATAATTATCATATTCTTTTTTACCAACACATTTAATTGAAATAGTATTAATATTATCGTTATTAAAGCCAAATTCACTTGCTTTCTTTGTAAATTTTAAATAATCAGCATTTATAATAATTGTTCTTATAAATGAAATTCGATTAATATTTTCTAAAGATTCAATTTGTTTAATCTTTTCTTTTCTTGCTTTTTCATTTTCTTCATTAAGCATAACCTCTAAATTATAGTTATACTCACCAATTTCTTTTTTAACTAAAGAAAAAGCAGTATTAATAAAGTATGAAAGTCCAATATAAACCGCTACGCAAAAGATTATTGAAACTACTGTTGTACGATATTTTTTACTATTTCTTTTAATATTTTTATAGGAAATAACTCCTCCAATACCAAAAAGTTTATTTATAAATTTAGGATATTTAATTTTCTTTTTTAAAGTTATTTCTCCAGGATTACGAATTGCTTCGATTGGTAAAGTTTTCGAAGCTTTTTTAGCAATCTTTTTACTAGATAAATAAATTGTAAGTAAACTTAAGATAATTGAAATTAAAATTGCTAAAAAATTTACCTTAAATACTAAGAAACCTTCGATAACAAATGCACTTCCTAATAATAAATTAACTATTTTAATTAGAACAAATGCCGCAAAAACACCAGATAGTAATCCTAAAATTATACCAATAAAACCTAAAATAAAGCTTTCATAATAAACACATTTTTTTATTTGTTTTGAGGTTGCTCCAACGCTTATAAGATGTGCATAACTTTTTATTTTTTCTGTATAAGAAATATTAAAACTTGATTTTATACAATAAACACTTGTAAAAATTATAATTATTGTTACAACCGTTGCAATTGTAACAAGCGCCCTCATTGTACCATCATCAAATGATGAAGAAAGCATTTTAACTAAATATGTATTTTGATTATGATCATATTTGGCTTTTGCCATTTCATCTTTATTATATTCACCAATTTCTAAATCTTTTAAAGTTTTACCAGATACACCAATAATACCTCCGACAACATTATATCTATTTTTTAACCCTTTATTAGTTAAATAAACATAAACATCATTTAATTTACTCCCATTTTCACTATAAGTAATAAATGTATAACCAGGTGCTGTGTAAGGCTCTAAATCCATTCTTTTTACAATTCCTACAATTTTATATGTTTTAGTGTTAGCATTTACTATTTCCTCTTTAGTATCAATGTTATAAGGATTATTTTGATTTAAATTATATCCCTCGCTTTGTCTTTGACCAATGTCTAAAGTTATATAATCTCCTATTTTATAATCAAGTCTTCCATTAGTTTTTACACTCGTAGGAATAACTATTTCACTTTCATTTGTAGGAACTTTTCCCTCGACTAGATTTAAGCCAAGATTATCCATAGCATTTTTATTCATACTTACAACATAAGCATAAGGTTTAGCTTCATTTTGACTTTCTATTTTAGCATAACCAAGTCCACTTACAAGATATAAATCTTTTATACTACGATTATTTTTTAAAAAAGATATTTCACTTTCAGGTACATCATAAAAAACATACTCATAATTACCACTTGATTTTTTTTCATATTCAATCAAACTTTCTCTAAAACTTGTTACCATTGTAGCAACCGCTGTAATAAGGGCCACAGATAAAAGTATACCAATAGTTGTTACAATACTTCTTTTTTTATTTAATTTAAGATTTTGAATAGTGATTTTTCTTAAAATATTCATTTATCATCCACTATCCTTCCATCTTCGATAGTAATAATTCTATCAGTCATTTTAGCAATTTCTAAATTATGAGTTATCATAATAATTGTTTGATTATACTTTTTATTAGTTTTTTTAAGAAGACTAACAATTTCCTCACTTGCTTTTGAATCAAGATTTCCTGTAGGTTCATCTGCAAGAATTAATGATGGTCTTGTTATAAGTGCTCTTCCTATTGAAACTCTTTGTTGCTCTCCTCCAGAAAGCTGACTTGGTAAATGACTTTTTCTATTTTCAAGCCCTAAAAGTTCTAGCATTTCATTTAAATCTTTTTTATCTGGTTTTCTTCCATCAAGTTCTAAAGGAAGTGATATATTTTCTATTACATTTAATATAGGAATTAAATTATAAAATTGATAAATAAGTCCTATTTGTCTACGTCTAAATATAGCTAAATCATCATTATTTAATTTATAAATATCTTCATCATTTATGAAAACTTTTCCACTTGTTGGTCTATCAACACCACCAATTAAATGTAGAAGTGTACTTTTACCACTTCCACTTGCTCCGACAATTGAAACAAACTCTCCTTTTTCAACAGTAAAAGAAACATTATCAAGTGCCACAACTTTACTTGCTCCTGTTCCATAAACTCTTTTTAAATTTTCTACTTTTAAAATTTCCATAATTTCCTTCTTTCAAATTAAGTATATTATAACAAAATGACTTTTAAGTGACAAAAAAAGTAGCATTTGCTACTCTATTACTTTCATTATAAGAGGAAGTATCTGTTTTTTACGAGACATTATACCTGGTAAAAATATTCCTTCATAAGCATCTTGTAAATTAAAGGCATTTTTTATTAAATTTTTACTATTTTCATTATAAATTACATAACTACCCTTTTTCAAAATATCAGTTATAAATATTAATACTGCTTTATAATTTATTTCACTCATTTCATTTAATTCATTAATATAACTATCTATATCTTTTTCAATTTCATCAAAATCCATAGTGGTAATAACTGCAATACCATAATCTTTATCATTAACTGAATAATTTTTAAAGTCTTGATGTATTAATTCTTTTACACTTAATCCCTTAATTGAAGATGCCTCTTTTAACATTTGAATTCCATATTCATTTATATCTACCTTTGCAAGTTTTGCAAGTTCTTTCGAAGATTTTATATCATCTTCAGTTGTAGTTGGAGAGGAAAACAAAAGGGTATCTGAAATTAATGCTGATAATAAAAGACCTGCAATATCTCTTGGTATTTTAATTCTTTCTTTTATAAATTGTTCATATATAATCGTAGCGGTACATCCAAGAGGTTTACATAAAAATGTAATTGGTTCTTTAGTACCTATATCACCAAGATTATGATGATCCACAATCTCTAATATTTCTGCTTCCTCAAGTCCATCAATAGATTGAGAATATGTATTATGGTCTACCAAAATAACTTTTTTCTTTTCATATTCATTCATATGAGTTACTTTAATAACTCCTAAACATTCATTATTATCTTTAACAACAGGATAATTTGTATAACTAATTCTTTTAGTAAGTGATAAAAAATCAGTATAATAAGAATGAATATTAACAGTGGTAAGATTTCCTTCATTATTACATAAATTTTTAATATAACCAGTATTTGGAAGTAAAAAGCATATTGTTGCAGTTGAATGATTACAAGTTATTATTGTTACATTATTTTTTCTAGCTTTTTTTAATAATCTTTCTGGAAGTACTCTGCCCCTTGTTAAAATAATTAATTTTACCTTTTTACTTATAGCATTTTCTATTATATGATATCTATCTCCGACAACTAAAATAGTATTTTCATCAAGTTCATTTTTCCTTGAAAACTCTTCATTTGAGCAAGTTATATAAATTGTTTTACCTAAAACTTCCTCAATTTGTCCACATAAAATAGTTCCATCTAAAAGTTCTAATATATTTTTAAGTGATGTATGAAGTGTAGTTTTATCTTCAAGTGCAAGATAGTTTACAACATCCTTTAAATTTATATAGCCAGTTAATATCTTCTTTTCATTTACAAGTGGTATAGCATTTAAATCTTTATCTTTCATAAATTTAATAGTATTACCTATACTTTCATATTCATTTATAAAGGCACCTTTTTCATATTTTAAATCTTTTATTTGTACTTTAACATCATTTAAATATGAAGGAACAGGTGTATTAAAATAATTTAAAACATATTTTGTTCCATTATTAACTTGACCTATAACTTTAGGTGTTGCAGGTATTCCTTGCATATTTTTAAGGTATGCTAAAGCAATTGCACTACATACTGAATCTGTATCTGGATTTTTATGACCAAAAACATATATTTGTTTCATCTACTATCACCATATTAATGGTATCATATTTTTGATAAAATTTAAATAAAAAAATGGATTATATAGAATTCAAAAATATATAAATTAATAGTTTTGTTAAAGATTACCATACTAATAAAGATAATAATGTGATAAAATATGTTTGATTGGAGGAAGTATGTTTAAATTAGTTAGTAAATTCTCACCTGCGGGAGATCAAAATGAAGCAATAGATAAATTAGTAGATGGATTAAATAATCATGAAAAAAATCAAGTTCTTTTGGGAGCCACTGGTACTGGAAAAACCTTTACAATTGCTAATGTTATAGAAAAAACTGGTAAACCTACTTTAGTTTTATCACATAATAAAACACTTGCTGGACAACTTTATGCCGAACTTAAGGAAATGTTTCCAGAAAATCATGTAGAATACTTTGTATCATACTATGACTATTATCAACCTGAGGCTTATGTACCATCATCAGATACATATATTGAAAAAGATTCCTCAATAAATGATGAAATTGATGAACTAAGACATAAAGCAACTTCTGCTCTTATCAATTATGATGATGTAATTGTTGTATCAAGTGTATCATGTATATATAATATAGGTCAAAAAGAAGATTACGAAAAAAATATGTTTGTTATAAATATTGGTGATACATTTTCAAGAAATTTTATTATTAATAAACTAGTTGATATGACTTATGAAAGAAATGAACTTGATTTTCATCGTGGAACATTTAGAGTCCGTGGAAATAGTATTGATATAGTACCAATAAATGAAAAAAGTGAAGCGATAAGAATTGATTTGGATGATGATAAAGTTGAAAGTATTACTATATTTGACCCTCTTACAGGAAGTGTTCTTAAAAGAAAACAAACTGTTATAATATCTCCAGCATCACTTTTCGTAACAAGTAAAGAAACTTTAGAAAAAGCAGTAGCCAATATAAAAAAAGAACTCGATGAAAGACTTAAAGAACTTCATGAAAATGGTAAACTTATCGAAGAACAAAGATTAAAAGAAAGAACTAATTATGATATGGAAATGCTTCTTGAAACCGGATTTTGTAATGGAATTGAAAACTATTCAAGACACCTATCTTTAAAGGAAGCCGGTGAAACTCCAACAACTCTTATGGACTTTTTCCCTAAAGACTACCTTTTGGTAATTGATGAAAGTCATGTAACCATACCTCAAGTACGAGCAATGTATAACGGAGATAGAATGCGTAAACAAACTTTAGTGGATTATGGATTTAGACTTCCCTCTGCCCTTGATAATAGACCTTTAAAGTTTGAGGAATTTAATGAAAAAATTAATGAAGTTATATATGTATCTGCAACTCCTGGAGATTATGAACTATCACTTACTGGTGGTAAATATATAGAACAAATTATAAGACCTACAGGACTACTTGATCCTACTATTGAAGTTAAGAAAACCGAAGGACAAATTGATGATATCGTATCACAAATTAATTTATGTAAAGAAAAAAATGAAAGAGTATTAATTACTACTCTAACTATTAAAATGAGTGAGGAACTAACTGATTATTTAAAGAACCTTAATATTAAAGTTGCTTATTTACATAATGAAATAAAAACTTTAGATAGACTTAAAATTATTCATGATTTAAGATGTGGTAAATATGACTGTATTGTTGGAATAAACCTTTTAAGGGAGGGATTAGATATTCCCGAAGTAAGTCTTATTTGTATACTTGATGCTGATAAACAAGGATTTTTAAGAAGTACAAGAAGTTTAATTCAAACAATAGGAAGAGCTGCAAGAAATAAAAATGGTCATGTTATTATGTATGCTGATACTATTTCAGATGCTATGGATGAAGCAATTAAAGAAACCTCAAGAAGAAGAACTATTCAAGAAAAATATAATAAAGACCATGGAATTATTCCTCAAACAATTATAAAAAGTATTAAAGATATACCTACTACTGATGAAGAAAATAAAGAAGGCAAGAAGATGAGTAAACAATCTAAAAAAGAAATGCTAATTAAAATAGAAAATGAAATGAAAGAGGCTGCTAAAGCATTAGACTTTGAAAAAGCAATGGAACTTCGAGATATTTTATTTGAACTAAAAGAAAAGAAATAAATTACAAATAAGTTTATTTCTTTTTATTTTAAATTATTAGTAATTTCTTTGAAAAAATCTTCATTCCAAAGTTTTAAAATTTGTGTGTCATTAATAAAAGGCAATACATCCTTTTTAGCATCTTCATAATTAATTTCACTAAACTTTTTGTTTAATAAATCTTTTAAAACATCAATGTTAAAATCATCATTTTTTTCTAGTACACCCGAATCAATTAATTTATTTTTTATAAGTTCAATATTTATTTTTGCATTGCTAATTAATAAGTAAATATAATCATATAAATCTCTTCCTTTAGTTCTAAAACTCCAGTTTCTACATAGGATTGCGTGAACCTTACCCGCAAGTAAAGATGTTTCATCGTAAAGGTTTATTTGATGTAGGCATGGAAGTATTTTATATTTAATTTCGTAAGTTGCTCCAATTGGTGAATTAATATCTACTTCAAATTTAACTTTTATATTTTTTAACAAATTATTATAGGTAGTACTTTCCTCACAAGGAAAAAATCTTAAAATATGTTCTAATGTATCTCCCTTTAAAAATGCAGAGGTAATATTAGAATCAGATTTTTTTTGCTTTGTACTTATTTCCATATTGATTCCATAAGAATTCAGTTCATTTTCTATATATGAAAAGTATTTACTTAAATCGAAATTTTTATACTTATTAGAGCAAAATCCAAATCTTCGGAAAATCTGTCTATATTATAAAATATTCTTAATGCTGTTCCTCCATAAAATGCTACTTTATCAAAAAAATCACTTCGAGAAAGTCCACACAATACTACTTCTTGGATAATTTCTTTTAAAGCATTTATTTCATCATTAACATTTTTCGTTTCGTAACCAGCAAGCATTTGACTAATAATATTATTCATTTTTATTTCTCCTTAAAAATTTTGCTAATAATGACACATTTGTTGAATGATATAATTCACTTAATTTTTGAATTTTTGAAACATCTAAATTATAAAATTCTTCTTCATCTATTCTTAAATCATCAAACAACATAATTTGCATATTTTTTAAATTATTTAAAGGTTTCAAAGAATATAATTTATCACATAATGCTTTTTCAGCAGTAGCCATAATGAAAGAATAGTTTCCCTCTTGTTTCAAAATTATTTCATAGGGAAATGCTCTTGGTGGAACATCTTCATAACTAAATGTACCAAAATGATTATTATATATTTTTCTTTTCTTTTTATTAAATGTTGCACAAGTAACTGCGTTAACTCTTTCTGGTATTAAGCCATAATATGACAGTGCATATTCAAAAGATATATAAGATGGGCCATATATACTACTTGCAAGTAAATATGCTGAAGTATCACCATTTGTGTCATATAGACCATTTACAATTCTATAGAGTTTTTTATCTTTAACTTCTCTACATATTTTATTATTTATATTTGAGTAATCTTTTAAAAAATTCTTTAACATATTATTTGTAATTAGCATATTTTCACCTCTAAATACCATTTTATAGTATTTTATAAAAAATTTCAAGTATAAAAAAAATACCTAGGCAAAACTAGATATCTTAATTATTTTATTTGATTCATTACTTCTTCAGCAAAGTTATCATTTCTTTTTTCAAGACCTTCGCCTACTTCATAACGTACCATAGAAACGATTTCTCCACCATTATTTTTAACATAATCTTTTACAGATATGTCACCATTTTTGATGAAAGGTTGTTCAGCAAGACAAATTTCTTTATAATATTTTTTAATTCTTCCTTCAACCATTTTTTCAGCTATATCAGCAGGTTTTCCTTCATTAATAGCAATATTTCTTTGTACTTCTCTTTCTGCATCTAATACATCAGCAGGAACTTCCTGTGTAAATACATAAAGTGGTTTCATAGCAGCAGCTTGCATTGCAACTTCTTTAGCAACTTCTTCGCTTGCTCCCTTAACTACAGTAAGAACTGAAATTCTACCACCCATATGAATGTATGCACCAAAATGTTCATCATCAGTTTTAGTAATTTTTTCAAATCTTCTTAAAGAAAGTTTTTCACCAATTTTAGCTGTTTTAGCAACAATTAAATCATTTAATGTTTCACCAGCATAAGGTAAATTCTTAGCTTCCTCTAAAGTATTTGCATTACCTTCAAGAATAGTTTTTCCAACTGCATCAACAAATTCTCTAAATTCAGCATTATTACTTACGAAGTCAGTTTCACTATTTACTTCAATAATAACAGCATTATTACCATTTACATAAATATTTGATAATCCTTCAGCAGCAATTCTACCTTCTTTTTTAGCAGATTTACTAATTCCTTTTTCTCTTAAGTAATTTATTGCTTTATCTTTATCACCATCACATTCAGATAGAGCTTTTTTGCAATCCATCATTCCTGCACCAGTAATTTCTCTTAATTCTTTTACTAAACTAGCAGTAATTTCCATTATATCCTCCTTAGTTTAAAGCATTTATTAATTCTTCTTTTTTCATTGAAGAATAACCTTTAACACCTTTTTCTTTAGCAATTGCTTTTAGTTCTGCAAGTGTTTTAGAACTTAAATCATCACTTTTTTCTTCTTCGTCTTCAACGATATCATTAATTAGGTAAACATCACTTTCTTTACCTTCTTTAACTTTTTCATCGATAACTTCATCTTTAATTAATTCTTCCATTGAAGCATTTTTCTTATTTTTGTCTTCCTCAGTTACATAATCAACTATTTCTAAGTTATTTGCTTCACAAATAGCGTTTGTAAGTACTCCAAGTAAAACTTTAATACTTCTTACAGCATCATCATTTCCTGGAATAACATAGTCAACTAAATCTGGATCTCCATTAGTATCAACAACACCAAATACTGGAATATGAAGTTTTCTAGCTTCTTTAATTGCATTGTATTCTTTTCTAGGATCTACAATGATTAATGCCTGTGGAAGTTTAGTCATTTCTCTAATACCACAAAGAAGTGTATTTAATTTGTCATATTCTTTCTTAATTTTGATAACTTCTTTTTTAGGTAGAGCATCAAATGTTCCATCACTTTCCATTTTTTCAATGTCTTCAAGTCTTTTAACTCTTCTTCTAATAGTTCTAAAGTTAGTTAAAGTTCCTCCAAGCCATCTTTCAGTTACATAGTATGAACCACTTCTTAGTGCTTCTTCTACAGCAACTTCTCCTGATTGTTTTTTAGTTCCTACAAATAAGAACTTTCCTCCATTACTAGCAATAGTCTTAATTTCATTGTAAGCCTCCTCTAGTAATTTTTGCGTTTTTTCAAGATCAATAATATAAATATCATCTCTTGAATTAAAAATGTACTCTTTCATTTTAGGATTCCATCTTTTAGTTTGATGTCCAAAATGAACTCCTGCCTCTAATAAATAACTCATAGAAACAACGGCCATAAAATATCCCTCCTTCGTTATTACACCTTAATGCTTCTTCCTAACATTTCACCCTCTTCGGGCACTCGAAACATTAGTCCACATTAATGTTTATTTGCTTTTAAAGCCAAGAATATATTATCAAAAAAAACACTATAAATCAAGTGCTTTCTCTTTTAAAATATGTATATTTAAATGAATGATTTTATTATATTAATAACTATATATATAATTAATTAAATTAACTTTATCAACATAATCAAGTTTTTTAATTGCTTTATTTTTATAAACTTCATAATTATTTAACTTTTTAAAATCTTTTACTAAAGGAGATTTATCTATATATATAACCATATATGATATTTTATTATCCTCTAAAATATTAATTATTTTATTTAATATACTTTCAGGAAAACCTACTTTATTATTATTAAGTATTTTATAGCCAAATAATGAAGATATTATATTTGCATCATCACCATATATAGTACAAAATTTACCTTTATTTTTTCTTATTACCAAATACTTTTTTTCTTCATCCATTTAAACTTCATTCCTTTCAAAAATTTTGTTAAATTCTCAAAATCGGAAGTGCGGGGCGGATGATAGCCTCCACGCGAGTCGTGCAAAAGATCATCCCTTTATCCAATTCTATATGCGTTATCCTTAGTACCCAAACCTCCCACAATTTTTAGGATACTAGAATCTAGATAAAATGTCGGTCGGACCGCAAACTGGTAATCGTTGACATAATTATAACCGTAAACATATCCAGTCGAAAACAAATAAGAGGCAAAATACGAGTCAGATGCATACGGTGAAATAAACCATTCTCCATTTTTAACTCCGTTACTTACAAGTGTTATAGATTTAAATACCCAATCATTATTTTTACAATCACTATATGATGAATTATTCCAATTAATTAATGCTTGTGCTCTACATCCTGTTTTATTTGTTGTATTACCCCCAACTGTGGCATAACCATAATCGCTTGGATACATTAGTCCTACTTTGGCAAATACATATTCAGGATTGCCGCTGTAAAGATTCTGAAGTGTTCCACTTGTTGCATACGGACTTCTTTCTGCTTTATACCAGTTTTCTGTTGTTATTGTCTCAATATAATAATTACTTCCAGAAGTATTATTTGCCCCACCTAAATGCCATTTAGATGTTACTAGTGCAGTATTTAACTTACTATTTACTCCACTCACGCCAAGTAATGTTGATAAGTAATTCCCATTAAGTTCTTTTTTTAATAAAGATATACTCCAATCATTAGATTTAATTGATGATGATCCGCTCCAATATTTACCAGTACTTCCACCAAAGTTATTTGTATCAAGTATTTTTAATAGTTTTTTTGTTCCTGCGCTAGTTGTTCCATTGGATGAATATTCTTCATCAAATAATCCTATTATCCTAAATAGCAATAAGTTACTTGAACAACTACCTTCTTTTTTATTATCTAAGCATATATAATTATTTGGATCCGCTCCTTCATATCTGTAACCATTTTCAATATAAACATCTGGTGTTGATGTAGAAAGAAGTGTTGTAATTGGTGTACCTAAAGATATTGTAAAATCTTTTGTAGTTTTATTTCCAGCACCATCTTTTACCCATAGATAATATGTTCCCTCAACACTTATTGTGGTACTAAAGTTATATGATGTTCCATTTATCGATGTCCAATTTGTTGGTTCTACTGTATTACTCGAACTTATTCCATAACTAGATAATCCTTTATCATCTGTAAGTACTGCAGTAACTGTTGTATCATTAACATTTAAGTTAGATATAATTGGTTTTTGTGTATCTATTATTTTATCAAAATATAATGAACATCTATCTGAACCTAAAAAAGAAAATCCTATTTGTCCTGTTGAATTATTATAACTTACTACTTTTCCTCCATTTTCACAAACTGTTTTTTCTTCATTTAAAACATAATTACCTTTTGGAATTTCATTAGAACTTACATATTCTCCAGAATCTTCTTTAATCATTATTGCTAAATTACTATGTCCTTTAGTTTTAATAGTTTTATTTTTATAAGTAATATTTAATACTATTACTCCTATAAAAATAAATACGAACAAGCATAATTTAATTTTTTTATTCATAACTACTCCATCAAGCATAAATACAGGGAATAAGTTTCTTAAATTATATAGATATAAGAAAAAATATCCTCATATTTACGTTACTTTCAATATAATTAAACCATTTTTTTATATATTTTTCAAGTACCTTTTAACGAAAAATAGAACTATGTTTTTCTTTAATCTATATAATAAGAGAAAAAACGAACAAGGTTAATACTGGGTTTGTGATAGTTTTGGATAAAATTTTAATATCATAAAAAAAGCACTAAGTTTATAGCACCTTACTTTATATATACTTTATCTAAATTTGGAGTAATATGAATTAATGGTAAATTATATTTTTCTGCATACTGTTTTGCTTTTTCGATATCTTTACATTTATCGGTATAAAATACACCAATTGGATGAACATTACCTGTTAAAACAATTTCTGAATATGTAACTATTCCACCCTCTAAAACGGAAGATTCTATATCTTGTGGAAGTAGAATTTTAGATACATTTTCAAATTCATAAAATAATGTATTATCTTCAGTACTTGGATATTGCCAATTTTTAAGAAGATCTCTATCTATATATTCATCTTTAGAAATTTCCCAACTACCTGCATCTTCACAGCAACATTCATCAAAATTATTATCTGCTCCAAAAAGTAAACCAAATTCACCAATTGTTTGAATATTTTCTGTTAAAAGTGATGTACAAACTTTATGCATTTTACTTGGGTCAACTTCTCCACCTGTAAAAGTATGAGCTAAATAAGCATAGTGACTTGAATCGTGATTTATTGGATTAGTTAAAAACTCTGCCCATTTTTGTTTAGCATATGGTTCTAAACTTCTTTCAAACTCTAATATTTTTAGATAATTTTCTTCGAACTTATTATATTCATTTTTAAAATCTTCGGAATAATATGGAAAGATTTCTTTATATGTTTCTTCATATGGAGGATATTTTTCTAAAAAAGAAGTCATTTCATTATATATATCCACAGGAATATCACTTGTTAATTTTGATGCACATTTTAAAATAAATCCTGCTTTTTTTAACATAAAAGATGGTAATCCATAATATGGGATAATTTTTTTACTTTTTAAATCATCTTGAATTTTAATTATTTCATTTTTATATGAGTCAATATATATTTCAAAAACTTCTTCATAAGGAATGTTTGAATTTATATGATAATCTATTATACTTTTTAAAACATTTTCATAATAAAATGCTTTTTGTTGATTTGAGGCTTCAAAAGGATAAATTTTAAAACTATCTTCATTAGACTCTACACTACAAACTAAATTATAATATCTACTTATTTGCATTTGAAGTCTATGGTCAATTGCATCAAAATCTGTTACTACATTAGTAAATGGATACTTACTTTTTAAATATATAAGCATAATTAAAGAGTATTTCTCTTTACTAGTTACTTTTTTAAGTAAATCTTTATAACTATCATCTACAAAATCTATATCTTTTTTTATTACTTCCTCTATCATATAAATATCATATCATAATTTTTTATAAACAAAAAGAATGTTTTTTAAAAATCAAAGTTTATTCATTATATAATTAACTATATTTTAAAAATTCATGTCTTATTTTGACATGTTTTGTCGAAATGCTTGCTATTAAATTATTTTCATATATAATAACTACTCGAACGTGCAGGAACTGGCGTTACCTTCTTAATTTTTTCTAGGGGTTTTGGTGCACCAAGATTAAAACTAGACGAAAGGAGGAATGTAAATGACCAAAAAGAAACTCGAAAGAGTAGTAATTTTGATTATCGTTTTGTTACTTTGGAATGGCTATCCAAAATATATAAAACGCGCCGTCCAGATTATGATAGAAATCATTATATGGTTATTCCATGTTTTGAAATCTATTATAGCCGGATAGCGCTACACTATTCATTTAGGTAACGCGAACTTCCTTCACGTTCACCTATTTATAATATATCACTTATTCATATATTTATGCAAGTAAAAACCTGTTATATTTTAATAGCAGGTTTTAATTAAATGAACAAGTATATTTTAAACTATTACGATAGTAATTACTTACTTCACTATAAGTTGTTGGAAAAGAGCCTCCATATTCACTATCTAGTGTTTCTTTTGGTAAATCTTTTAAAATAGTTATCTTTTTATTTTGATAATCTAAAATAGCATTACCTTCATTCTCATTAATTTTAATTGTTCCATTATTAATAGTTTCAATTATATTAGAGTATTCAGTATCATTATATGTATATTCATACATTCTAACTGAATTATTCATATTTTCTTTATTTTTATTAAATAAGATTACATCTTTTAAACTATTATTTGGACTAACACATTTAAATTTCATTTTAGGTTCTTCGTTTACAACATAAACAAAAGCATAATACGTATTTTCATTATTTTCTTCATCAACTGCTTTTATTTCAACTTTCTGAAGGCCTATATTATACATATCTTCTTTATATTTTTCTTTATCTTTGAAACTAAATGTTAAATTATCATCCGAAGAAATAAGTCTTTCAATATTAAGTTGTTCTCCTTTAATTGTATAGTTAAAATATGTAGTAACATTAAGTCTTTTTGTAACTGTTGGAGTAACTGGTTCATCACTACCATCTTTAGATTTTACAACAAAACTTTCTGAATATTTTGAACCATTACACATAACATAATATGTATAATTTCCTGGAACATTATTTTTAACTTCTGATGTATCAAGTTTGCAATTAGATATATCTATTTTTGAAAAATCGCCATATTCACTTAAACTTTGAGGTACTTCATCACCTTCATTAATTTGCATTTTATTTAAATTAAATGCTGGTGTAACATTAACATTATTTTCATTGTTTCTAGCAAGTCTTAAATAGTAATATACACCAAAGGCTACACCTCCCATTAAAGCTAAAACTAAAATAATAAATAATAAGTTTTTAATAAAACTACCCTTTTTTTCTGGTTTTTTATCATTATTATTCTGTTTATTTTCATTTTTAGGTTCAATCTTTTTTTCAGGTACAGGTACATCTAAAGTTTCAATAACATCAACCATAGTTGGATCAGTTCCAATTTCATTTTTCACATTAATCACCCTTTATTCTTATATTTAAATTATATAATTTTTACATACTTTTTGCAATATTTTTAAATTCTTCTCCACGAGTTTCAAATTTATCATATTGATCCCAACTTGCACTTGCTGGAGATAATAAAACTACACCCTTTTTAATATTATCATTTTTAATTTTATTCATTGCTTCATTTAAAGTATAGCATTTTTCGCATAAAATATTCATGCTTTGAGCATATTCATATACTTTTTCAGTAGTTTGCCCGATTGCATAAATCTTTTTAACATTTTTAATTGCATTATCAAGTTCATGAAAATCTTGACATCTTTCCATACCTCCCAAAATAAGATATGTATCTTCCTCAAAAGCATTTAAGGCCGTTATTGTACTTGTCGGATTTGTAGCTTTAGAGTCATTATAATATTTAACTCCTCCCTTTTCACAAATAAATTCAATTCTATGTTCTACACCTTTAAATGTACTAAAGAACTTTTTAATTATTTCTTTATCAATACCAAACTCTTTGATAACAAGTAAACAGGCCATAATATTTTCATAGTTATGTTTTCCTTTTACTAAAATATCTTTTGTATCAATAATTTTTTCATTTTCAATATAAATAGCATTATCCTTTACATAAGCATCTTTGCCATTAAAATATTCTTTTGTACTATTTATATCACTAGTAAGCACCATACTATCTTCATTACCAGCATTAATAATAGCAATATCATCTTTAGTATGATGATTAAATATATTATGTTTTACCTTTTTATAATTTTCATAAGTTCCATGATAATCTAAATGTGTTTGACATAAATTTGTAAGAACACTTATATTAGTTTTAAAATCGTTAAAATTTATAAGTTGATGGTCAGATATCTCTAAAAGAAGTATATCGCCTTCATGAATAAGAGGAATAACCTCACTTAAAGGATAACCAATATTTCCTCCGAGAACTACGGGTCTTTTCATTAGTTTTAATAATTCATAAATCATTGTTGTTGTTGTAGTTTTTCCATTTGAACCAGTTACACCAATTATAGTAATATTTTTAGGAAGAAAATGATATGCTACTTCCATTTCATTATAAATTGGTATATTTTTAGAACTTGCATAAGTTAAAAGAGGATGAGTTGGCATAACTCCTGGATTTTTAATAACCATATCAAATGAGTCGTTAAATATTTCCAAAGGGTTATCACTTTTAATAAACTTTACTCCTAAACTTTCTAGTTCTTTAACTTTTTCTTCATCCTGATCATTTTTATCTGTTATAACAATTTCATTATTTTTATAAAGAAGTTTTGCTACATTATAACCACTTCTTGCCATTCCTAAAATAAATATTTTTTTATTTTCAAACATAATTATTTCTCACTTTCAAGTATTGCTTTAATTCTACGAACACCTGCTGAGGAAGATTCCTCTTTTACGATTTTAAAATTTCCAAGTTCACTTGTATTTTTTACATGTGGTCCCATACATATTTCCTTAGAAACATCACCAATAAAATATACAGTTACAATATCAGGATATTTTTCAATAAACATATGCTCTGCCCCAATTTCCACAGCTTTTTCTTTAGGCATTTCCTCAACTGTAACAGGAAGACTTTCTTTAATCCATTTATTTACTAAATCTTCAGTATTTTTAATTTCTTCAGTAGTTAATTTATGATCACAACTAAAGTCAAAACGCATTCTTTCATCAGTAATATTACTTCCTTTTTGATGAACATCACCATTTACTGTTATTTTTAAAGCAGCATTAAGAAGATGAGTTGCAGTATGATATTTAGTTTCTGTTTCAGAATCACCTGCAAGACCTCCTTTAAATTGTCCTGCTGAGGCAGTTCTTGATAAATTTTGATGTTCTTTAAATTTTTCGTTAAAGCCTTTTTCATCAACTGTTACATTATTTTCATTTGCAAGTTCAATAGTAAGTTCTATTGGAAAACCATATGTATCATATAAATGAAATGCAGTAATTCCATCAATATTATTACTTTTAGAAATAACTTTATTAAATTCTTTTAAACCTTTTTCAAGTGTTCTATTAAATTTTTCTTTTTCATTTTTTAATACTTCATAAACAGTATTTTCATTTTCAGTAAGTTCTTTATAATATCTAGCATATTTAGATATTATTAAGGAAGCAATTTTTCTTTCCCAATCACTATTTATATCAATACCTAATTTTTTAGCATGACGAATAGTTCTACGAATAAGTCTACGTAAAATGTATCCTTGGCCTACATTCGAGGGTTTAATACCTGCATTATCCGCAGCAATAAATACAGAAGTACGAATATGGTCTGCAATAATTCTTATAGATTTTGCATTTTCTTCATAACTTTTTCCTGATATTTCACAAATTAAATCAATTACATCTTTCCATACAGATGATAAATAATTATCATTTACGCCTTCGAGTACGGCAGTAACCCTTTCAAGTCCCATTCCAGTATCAACATTTTTCTTAGGAAGACTTTCAACGCTGCCATCACCTTTTTTATTAAATTCCATAAAGACATCATTCCAAATTTCAACCCATCTTTCATCCTCAGGATCAAACTTTTCTGGAATTTCATCATTACTTCTGAAATAAAACATTTCAGTATCAGGTCCACAAGGTCCAGTTTCGCCAGCAATCCAAAAATTATCTTCAGTAGTTTTAGCTATTCTTTTTTCAGGAATACCTAAACTAAGCCATAAAGCATAACTTACTTTGTCAAAAGGGATTGTATCATTTCCCGCGAAAACAGTTACAGCAAGGCGCTCTACTGGAATATTTAAAACTTGTGTTAAAAATTCAAAACTCCAAGTAATTGCCTCTTTTTTAAAGTAGTCGCCAAGTGACCAATTACCAAGCATTTCAAAAAATGTATGATGATATGTATCACCAATAGCGTCTAAATCATTAGTACGAATACATTTTTGAGCATCACAAAGTCTTGTTCCATAAGGATGCTCTTTTCCCATTAAATATGGAATAAGTGGTTGCATACCTGCTGTATTAAATAAAACACTTGGATCATTTTCAGGCACTACAGGTGCTGACGGAATCTCTTTATGTCCCTTTGATACAAAAAAATCAATATATAAATCTTTTAAATTAACATTTTTCATTATTTCACCTTATCTAAAATTGCAAAAACCTTTTCTTTTAACTTATCTAGTTCATCATTAGCAATTGTATAATCAAAATCAGTATAATCCTCTAAAGCATTTTCAGTAATATGTGATTGTTGCTCAATTGTAAGTTTACTAGAACCAAATTGGTTTACAACATAAATTGAATATACATTATCAAATGATGATTTTATTTTATCTATTTCATTTGGCATTCTTACATCACTTATAACTAAATTTTCAACATATTTTTGATAAATTGTTATATCTTTAATCATATTTGATACAAGAAAATCTTCATCAAGTTCTCTCATTACATCTCCAAGATGTTGCATAAAATCTCTTGGTTTATTTGCATCAGTACCATCCCAATCAGTTAATTCTAATGCAAAGTTTTTAATATATTTACTATAACTTGTTATAGCACACTCTTCAACTTTATAAATATAGTATTCCTTTATTAATTTTGCTACTACATTTTTTCCACTTCCTGCTTTTCCAGCAATTAAAAATATTCTCATAATTTCCTCCGATTAATCAAATATATAATACCAATTTTTACGTTTATTTTCAATTATTTATGAAAAATTATTATAAAAAACTTATGCTACTTATGCATAAGAATTATTTAAATATTATTATAAATTAATTTTCACTTTTTTCTTCACTATATTTTTTAAATACATAGTTTTTACTAGAGCTATCTAAATATAATGTTCCTTTATCCTGTAAAGCAGCATAAATTTCTTGATATTTATTTAGTTTTTCAATATTAACAAGATTTACATAAATAGTATTTCCATCAATCATTCTAAGTAAAAATCTTTCTTCATCGACTACTTTATCATTATATTTTTCAACTGAATACTCTATCTCAGAAATCATTTTATAATTACTATCATCTATTTTAGCAAGAGATTTTATTAAAGTTTTATAAATATTACTCGGTACATAATTAACTAAAACTGGAAATCCTACATAATCACCTGTATCTTCCATCTCTTTTCCATTAGAAAGTACTAATTTTTTAGTTAATACATTATAAAAAAGTATTTTACTTTCTTTAATTTCTATATTAATAGTTCCCTTTAGATTTCGTGATATATCTACACTTTCCACCAAAGGATTTTTAAGTAAATTATTTTTTATTTTGTTTGTACTTAATTTAAATATTGAATTATTATAATCAATCTTACTTTCACTTATAATCTGACTATCTGTAAGAAGACTATTTCCTTTTATATTAATACTTTTAACTGGTAATGTTATAAAATAATATAAAAGCATTCCAAGTAAATATATTGTTAAAAGCATAAAAATAACACCAGATAATCTTATTTTCTTTTTAGTCTTTTTCATAAATTACTCCATGAAATAATTTTAGGTTCAACCTCTAAACTGATTTTATAGTGTTCAAAAACCTTTAATTTTATATAATTAATAAGATTAAGTATATCTAAATATGTTGCATTACCCTTATTTACGATAAAATTAGCGTGTTTTTCACTTACATAGGCATCATTAATATGATAACCTTTTAACCCTAAATCATCTATTAATTTACCTGCAGAAAAGCCTTCGGGATTTTTAAATATACTACCAACATTTTTAGTATCTAATGGTTGAGAGGCCATTCTTTTATCATTATTTTCCTTAATTAATTTTAATGTTTCTAAGGGATCTCCTTTTTCAAGTTTAAATGTTACAGATAAAATAATATTACCTTTTAAAGAGGTATATCTATAGCCATAATCTATTTCACTTTTTGAAATATTTATTATATTACCCTCATTAGTTAAAACCTTAACACTTTGAACATATTCCATTAAACTTTGATTATAACATCCTGCATTACCCATTACTGAAGCACCTACTTCACCAGGGATAAGTGAAGCAAAATATAAAGAAACAAGTCCATGCTGAAGAGCAATATTATTTAAAAATCCAAGTTTTACTCCACATGAAGCTGTAACTAAATCATCATTTACTTCAATCTTATTTAGTTTATTTACTCTTATTATTACACCATCAAAATAACTATCATCTAAAATAACATTAGAGCCATTACCTAAAATAAAATATTTAATTTTATTATCTTTTAAATATTTGATTAATGAAACTAAATTATTTTCACTAGTTACTTCGATTAAGTATTTGGTTATTCCTCCAACACCTAAAGTTGTATATTTTTTTAAATCAACATTTTCATAAACTATACCATATTCATTCATTTTAGAATCCTTTTTATTTCATCATAAATAATTTTTGATGATTTAACTTTATTTAATTTATTTAGATTTTCTTTCATAGTTTTATATTCATCATTATTACTTAATAAATTATTAATATCTTTATATAACTTATCAACATTTAAATTCTTTTCTTCATACATTTTAGCAAGGCCTCTTTCAGTTAAATCTAATGCATTGTAGTATTGATGATTTCCCGCAACATATGGCGAAGGAATAATTATCGAAGGTAAATTTGCTTGCATTATTTCCGCTAAAGTGGAAGCACCTGCCCTAGTTATAATTAAATCAACATCATAAAATAATGATGACATATTTTCTAAAAAAGGTAATATTTTAATATTTTTAGAAAAACTTTTATTATTTATAAATTCATCATAATAACTTTTACCTGTTATATATAAAACTTCATAATTATCTTCTTCATTTATTTTAGAAAGTAGTGATATAAAAAAGTTATTTAAAGTTTCACTTCCTAAAGAACCTGATACTATCAAAAGTAATTTTTTATTTTTATGAAATCCTAAATCAATTTTTGATAAACTATTAATTTTTAAATCAACTGGATTTCCTGTACATATACATTTTTTTGCCTTAGTAAAATATTTATTACTATTTTCATAAGAAGTACATACTAAATCACAATTTTTAGCTAAGGCTTTATTTGTTTTACCAGGAATACTATTTTGCTCTAAAATAACTGTTGGAATATTCTTTTTCTTAGCACTATAAATAACGGGCATTGTAACATAACCACCTGCTCCAATAACAACATCTGGTTTAAAATCATCCATAATTTTGTTGCACTTTTTTATAGCTTTTTTAATTAAAAATATGTTTTTAAAATCACGAGCTATTTGAGTTTTACTAAAACCATAAATTTCTAGTGATTCATATTTTATACCAAGTTTTGGAACAATATCTTTTTCCATACGGTTATGAGTACCAATATATAAAACATTTAAATTTTTTTCTTGTTTTTTAAATTCATTTATTAACGCTAAGGCAGGATTAATATGACCACCTGTACCACCAGCACTTACTATTATATTCAATTTATATCACCTACAATAATATTATACAAAAATATGTGTATTTTTACAAATCACTTTGACATTTAAATTTAATTATGTTATATTTTTAAATGTAAAAGGCAGATTGGCTGTAATGTAGTAAGATATATTTTATATATCCCTATCGTAGTCATTCTGCTTTTTCATATTTCATAAGTCTTTGAACTCTATATTGAAGTTCACCATTTTGCATACAACGAACATCAATTAAAATCTTATATTTACAATTATTTTACATATAATTTATTGTAAAGCAATTTACAATTTATAAAAATTTAAAATATTTTCAAAATAAGAATATTTTTTTATTATAAAAATATAATTTACTATCGAAGGAGGATAGTCTTGATAAATAAACAAAATTTATGGTTCATTACTCTTTTTGCATTAATACTTATTCTAGGTATATACTATATATCTCTTCCTGAAAGTACCTTACCAGTCTTTGAAAATACTGAAACAAAACTTGATAATGCTATTAAAGTAACTGATTCTGATGTAATAATTGCTTTAAAACTTTCAGAAGAAGAAAAAATTCTTAAAGAAATGGAAGATGCGCAAAAAATTCTTATTGATAAATCTTCCTCTAAAGAAAAGAAAAATGAAGCATATAATACACTAAAAGATTTAAATTATAAAAAAGGAAAAACATCTCAAATCGAAAATTTGATTAAAGAAAAATTTAATTTAAACTCTTGTGTAAAAATTGAGGGAGATAAAATAAGTGTAACCGTGGATGATAAAGATGCTTCTGTAGAAAAAGCAAATAATATCATCAAAGAGGTTCAATCATTATATGATGTGCAAATGTATATAACTGTTAAATTTCAAAATAAATAGGCATACCACCGTGCCTTTTTTTTACTATATTCATATATTATTATGAAAAGGTAAGAAAGGATGGCATATGAAAAAAATACTAACTAAAAGAGAACAAGAAATATTTGATCTTTTAGCTAAAAATAAAACTACAAATGAAATTGCTATAGAACTAGGAATAAGTCAAAAAACAGTTAGAAATCATATTTCAAATACAATGCAGAAATTAGGTGTAAAAGGAAGATGTAACGCCATTTTAGAACTTCTTCGACTAAATGCAATTTCGCTTGATTAAATAACCCCATCGGGGTTTTTTGAATAATAAATAAACTTATTAATATATTTTAATAAGGGGGTTATTATGCTTAAGAAAAATGCCTTAAGAAGAATATGTATATCAACATTCTCACTTTTTATTGTACTTTTACTATGTATATTTCCTAGTAATGAAACATCTTATCCCGAAGAAATAATAAGTATAAATGAACTTACTATGCCGTTATATATAAAAGATCAAAATGGTTATGTAGCAAGAACAAATATTATTAAAAAGAAAGATAATGATATTGAATATATAATTAATTTATTAACTAAGGGGTCATTATATGAAAATTATTTACCAGTAAACTTTGAACCTTTAATACCTGAAAATACAAAACTTTTAAATTATTCATTAAATGATAAAGTTTTAAAACTTAACTTTTCTAAAGAGTTTTTGCTTGTTAAAGAAAATGATGAAGAAAAAATGATTGAAAGTCTTATATACTCATTATGTGAACTAGAAAGTATTGATAAAATATTAATATATGTTGAAAATGAGAAGCTAAATGAACTTCCAAACTCAAAAATTAAACTACCTGTTTCTCTAGATAAAAGTTATGGAATAAATAAAGTTTATGATATTAAAAGTTTTAAAAATATTACTAAAACTACAATATATTATGCTAGTAAAACTGATGATTTAACCTATTATATTCCTATTACTAAAATTACAAATAATGATGCAAATGCTGTTGAAATAATAGTAAAGGAACTTAAAACTTCCCCAATATATGAAAGTAATCTAATTAGTTTTTTAAATGCTTCTTATGAACTTAAAAATTATGAAATAATGGAAAATAGTGTTAATATGTCATTTGATAATAAAATGCTTTTAAACTTAAATGATGAAAATATTACTGAAAAAGTAAAATATACCTTAGCACTTTCAATTAGAGATACTTTAGGAAAAGATGTAAGCATAAAAATTAATTAAATAAGCATACTAATTATGGAGATGATTTAATGCCAATTATAGCATATAAAAATAGACTTTTAGGATATAACATTAGTTTTGCCTTTAATACAACATATACAAAAGATTATAAATTAAAAATTAAGTCTTCAACAGAATATTTAACTACTGAAAAAGATATAATAAATAAAGTAATTAAGGACTTTAATGAAAAAGAGTTTGATATGTATATGACAAACTACAATGTTGAACTTTTAGCTCTTTCAAAATATTTTTTAGATAAAATTCCTAATATTTTTTCAATTAGTTATGAAACAAAATATGAAAAATGTATATTTTACGCCTCAGAAATCGAAGAAATTACTAAAAATGACTAATTTTATGCAAAAATCGTAAAATTTTACTTGATAATAACAGCACTTTGATATATAATTTAATTGTGCTGTCTCCGTAGCTCAGCTGGATAGAGCAACCGCCTTCTAAGCGGTCGGTCGTTGGTTCGAATCCAATCGGGGATACCAATTAAAAATTACTTATGATTAAATTCATAAGTTTTTTTTATGTCTAAAACAACTGACCGCAAAAAGATAATTAAATAAAAAAGTAAGGATATTCCCTACTTTATAACCTTACCATCTAAACTAAAACTTTTAGCATCAGTTATTTTAACATTTACAATATTACCAATTTCTTTTTTATCACAATCAACATTTACAAGTTTCATTGTATCTGTATATCCATAACATTTAGTTTTATCTTTTTCACTTTCACCAATTAATAGTACTGGAACTACTTTATTAAGCATTTTCTCATTACTTTCTTTTGAATACTTATTAACAATTTCATTTAATCTATGAAGTCTATTTTCTTTTTCTTCTATAGAAACATCATCTTTCATAAATGATGAAGCAGTACCTTTTCTTTCTGAATATATAAATGTATAAGCACCATCATATTTAAGTTTATTAACTATATCAAGTGTTTCTTCGAAGTCTTCATTTGTTTCTCCAGGGAAACCTACAATTATATCAGTGGTTATACATACATTAGGTATTTTTTCTTTCATTTTATTAAATAAAGTTATGTACTCTTCTTTTGTATATTTACGATTCATTTTCTTAAGTATTTTATCACTTCCTGATTGAATAGGAAGATGAATATATGGCATAACATTTTCATATTTAGCTATAACATCAATCATTTTATCAGTAAAATTCCAAGGATGTGATGTAACAAATCTAAGTCTTGGTATCCCAAGTTTAGCAACATTTTCAAGAAGATCTGAAAAATCATAACCCAAATTTAAATCATTACCATAGGCATTAACATTTTGACCTAATAAAGTTATTTCTTTATAGCCAGAGTCCACTAAACATTTACATTCCTCGACTATAGCTTCCATTTTTCTACTTCTTTCTCTTCCTCTTGTAAATGGAACTATACAGTATGTACAAAATTTATCACAACCAAACATAACATTTACCCAAGCAGATACTTTAGAATCTCTCTTATAATCAAAACCTTCGGGTACAACATCACTATTTGAATGAACTAATATATTTTGTTTATCTAATTTTTCTATTAGTAAATGTGGTAAATCAAATAAATTATTAGGACCCACTACTATATCAACATATTTATGATTCTTTTCGATTTCCTCAACTACATCTTCTTGGCCTGCCATACAACCCATTAAAACAATTATTAAATCCTTTTTTTCTTTCTTTAAATGTTTACATCTACCTAAATAGCCAAATACTTTATCATGAGCATTTTCTCTTATGGCACAAGTATTCAAAACTACTATGTCAGATTGTTCTAAAACATCTGTTTTAGTAAATCCTAATTTTTCTAAGTATGATGCAATAGCCTCTGAATCATGAACATTCATTTGACATCCATAAGTTCTAAGAAAATATTTTTTTCCTTTATAAATATTTTTTATTTTTTCATCAACATTTTGATACTTTATTTCTACTTTTGTTCTATCTTTTGCAACTTTATAATCTGGTTTTAACATATTAACACTCCCAACTTCCTAGATATTATAACAAATTATTAAAAATTTTGAAAGGGATTTTGATGGAAATGTAAAGTATGTATGAGTTATGATTTATTATTTTTGATTTTCAATTTTTAGTAGTATATTTTTAACTCTTTATCTATAATATGAAAGTTTGGTTGGGACGCATTAATATGAAATATATCCACCAAAACCCGCTTTCAAGTAGTAATTTACACCATTTAAAATCCAATTGCAAGCACTTCGACAAAACATATCAAAACTAGTTTTTTTCTGACAAAATTCGACATTATATTTTATTAAAAAAAGCCTATTTTGTAGGCTCTATTTTAGTTTTTCCACCCATATAAGGTCTTAAAACCTCAGGTATAGAAATGCTTCCATCTTCATTATAATTATTTTCTACAAAAGCAATTAATGCTCTTGGAGAAGCAAGTACTGTATTATTTAATGTATGAACAAAATATGTTCCGTTTTCTCCTTTAGTTCTTATCTGAAGTCTACGTGCTTGGGCATCAGATAAATTAGAACAAGAACCTACCTCAAAGTATTTTTGTTGTCTAGGACTCCAAGCCTCTATATCACAAGATTTAACTTTAAGATCGGCAAGATCTCCACTGCAACATTCAAGTTGTCTAACAGGAATATCTAAACTTCTGAAAAGTTCTACTGTAGCTTTCCACATTTTTTCATACCAAGTAAAAGCTTCTTCTGGTTTACATAATACAATCATTTCTTGTTTTTCAAATTGATGAACCCTATATACACCTTTTTCCTCAAGGCCATGAGCACCACCTTCTTTTCTAAAACATGGAGAATATGAAGTAAGTGCAATAGGAAGTGATTTTTCATCAACAATTTGTCCTAAAAATCTTCCTATCATTGAGTGTTCACTTGTACCAATTAAATATAAATCTTCTCCCTCTATTTTATACATCATTGCTTCCATTTCAGGAAATGACATAACTCCTTCGACAACTGATGCATGAATCATAAATGGTGGAATGCAATATGTAAATCCTTTATCAATCATAAAATCTCTAGCATATGAAAGCATTGCACTATGAATTCTTGCTATATCACCAGTAAGATAATAGAAACCCTCTCCTGAAGTTCTTCCAGCACTTTCTTTATCAAGTCCATTTAATCTTTCCATAATATCTGCATGATATGGAATTTCATATGTTGGAACATATGGTTCACCGAATCTTTGAACTTCAACATTTTGACTATCATCTTTACCAATTGGTACACTAGGATCAATAATGTTAGGAATCAAAAGCATTTTATCATGAACAAAATTCTGAAGTCTTTCTTCCTCAACAGTTAAATTTGCAATTTCAGTATTTATTTCATTTACTCTTTTTTTAGTTTCCTCTACTTTATCAAATTCTTTATTTCTTACATATTCACCAATTTTAGCACTAACCTTATTTTTTTCACATCTTAGTTCATCTGCTTTAAACTTAGCATTTCTATATCTTTCATCCATTTCTTTAATTTCATCCACTAAAGGTAGTTTTTCATCTTGAAATTTCTTTTTAATATTTTTCTTTACTAAGTCAGCGTTTTCTCTAATTAAATTAATATCAATCATTTTTACCATCCTTTCATTAAAAAAAGCACACACATAAACTCTTTTTAAGGAGCAATGCTGCGGTGCCATCCTTTATATAACTTAATTATTCTTTAACGGAAATTACCCGAAGTTTATTAGACTTTCTAGAAAGTAGATTCATAAGTCTTTATTATTAGCTTACACCAAACGCTAACTCTCTTTAAAATAAAATACTTACTACTAATCTTTCATCACTGATTTACAAATTTATTTTAGCATTTAATTTTACGTTTTACAAGAGTAAAAAGTTTTAATCTTAATTATTTACTTCGAAAAGGTATGAATCACGGCACATGTCAGTTAAATCCTTTTCTGCACTCCAGTTTAAAATCTTTTTAGCATAGTCACAAGATGCATAACATGAGGCAACATCACCTTTTCTTCTTTCAGTAATTTTATAATTTACTTTTACATTATTAACTTTTTCAAATGTTTTAACCATTTCAAGAACACTTACTCCTTTACCAGTTCCTAAATTACAAATTGTTAAACCATATCCATTAAATAATCTATCTAATGCTTTTACATGTCCATTTGCTAAATCTACTACATGAATGTAATCTCTTACTCCAGTTCCATCTACAGTATCATAATCATCTCCAAAAATACTTAATTGTTCTAGTTTTCCTGTAGCAACTTTAACAATGTATGGCATTAAATTATTTGGAATACCATTTGGATCTTCTCCAATTAAATGTGAACTATGACATCCTACTGGGTTAAAATATCTTAAAATTACTATATTCCAAGAATTATCTGATGCATATAAATCTTTTAAAATATCCTCAATCATAAGTTTTGTTGCACCATATGGATTTGATACTGAAAGTGGAGCATCCTCTTTTAAAGGTAATGATTTTGGTACACCATAAACTGTCGCACTTGATGAAAAAATAAAGTTTTTAGAATTATATTTTTTCATTACCTCAAGAAGTGTAATTGTGGAAAATAAGTTATTATGATAATATTCAAGTGGTTTTTCAACAGATTCACCTACTGCTTTTAATGCTGCAAAATGAATAACTCCCTCTATTTTATTTTCATTAAATATTTTTTCAAGAAGCTTTTTATCTTGAACATCTCCTTCATAGAATTTAAAATCTTTGTTAGTAATCTTTTTAATATTTTCTAATACTTTAGGCTTTGAATTAGAAAAATTATCTATTATAACTACATTATAGTTATTCTCAAGTAAATCCACTACTGTATGAGAGCCAATATAACCTGCTCCTCCAGTTACTAATATTGTTTTCATTTTATTCCTCCTACTACATTAAGTATATCATGTATAATTCTAAACATAAAGATTTCAAGATTAAAATTTTGATTTTTTTATGTATTTACAGTGCATTTTTGCACTGTAAATATACATATCTACTTTCCTTCAATAACATTTATAAAAGTATTAATATCCATACTTCTTGGTATTTTAAATCTTTTAAGTCTTAGTCTATCTAATTTATTGGAGTAATTAAATCCACTTTCTACAGTAACGGCATAGTCAAATGCACTTTTGGTTATATTTATTGTATCTGTATTATAACTACCATATGGATATGCAATAGTTGTTATTTTTTTATTAAGTAATTTTTCTAAAGTATTTTTACTTTCAATTATTTCATTATATTGTGTATCGTAATCAAGGGTTCCTAATTTAACATGAGTTTTAGTATGAACTCCAATTTCAAAAAGTTTAGATTTATCTAGTTCAACTACCATTTCTGGACTAATATATGTATCACCATCCATCCAATCAGTTATTAAATAAAATGATGATTTTACATTATATTTTTTAAGTATTGGATATGCATAATCATAAATATTTTTATATCCATCATCAAAAGTAACAACTATTGGTTTATCATAATTTTTAGCACTATCAATTTCACTTAAGAATAATGGTGTATAGCCATTATCATATAAATACTTCATTTGTAATTCAAAATTTTTAATGCTAACAAAAAGTGTTGTATCTCCCCACGGATTATCTGAAACAGCATGATACATAAGAACGGGTACTTTTTTCCCTAGATTATTCTCATTTAATAAATTATATTTAGTATTATACTTTCTAAAATCATTTGCAAAATTTTCATCTTTATAAATAATATCAAATCCATTAACATAATATTTATTTTTATTATTATCTAAAAATGTTAAAAATTCATTATTATCTTTTATTGTACTTAATAGTTTTTCTTTAATATCTTCATCATTTTTAATGTTTTTTATTATTTCACTTTCATTATATATTCTTTCAAGTTCTTTATTTTCCTCTTTAGATAAGTTAGTAAAACTATTAAATTTTGGATATTTTAAATCATTTATTTTATTATATAAATCATTATTTTTTTCAATACTCTTTTTAGGATTAGTTATATTAGTTATTGTAACGCCATTTACTTTTAATGAATTAATTTCACTTTTAATATCAATTATATTATTAAAAAAAGTTGCTATTTCATCATCACTTTGAATCTTTTCTCCATCAACAAATATTCCATAGTTTTTATTAATTAAATCAATCTTTTCTTTAATTAATTTTTCATTTAACTTTTGTTCTTCCTGTAGTTTAATTTTATCATTATGTTTTTTATAAAAGTAAAAAAATAACATTGCTACGAATGAAATAATTAATATTATAAAAAGTGGTATAACAATTTTTCTATTTTTCATCTATTCTCCATATATTTCTATTATACCAATTTATTATTAAAAAATAAATAAATATTATAGTTTACATTTCTTCTTTTAAATGATAAAATATAAACTGAAAGGAAAATAAAAATGAATGAGATTGGAAACAATTTAAAAAGAACCCGTTTACTAAAAAAGTTATCATTAAAACAGGCTGGTGATTTACTTAATATGAGTAGTACTGCTGTTGCTAAGTATGAAAAAGGAGATATTATTCCTGATTCACAAAAGTTAATTGAGTTTTCTAGAGCATATAATGTTAACGTATTAGATTTATTAAAAGTTTATAATAAACCTCAAATGAAATTTATTGCATTTAGAAAAAAGAAAAGATTAACTGGTCAAAATCTAGATTTATTAAAGGACATAATAATGAACGAAGTTGGAAACTATGTTGAAGTATTAAGCTATAATGATATTGATAATACTATAAAACTACCTAAATATAAATGTAACTGTATTGAAGATGCAGAAATTGCAGCGCAAAAGTTTAGAAATTTTATTGAAATATCAGAATTACAGCCAATAGTTAATTTAATTAATATTTTGGAAAATTTAGGTATATACATAATCCAAATTAAAAATTCAAATAATAGATTCAAAGATTTTGATGGACTAAGTGAAATTGTCGAAGGTATTCCATTTATAATTATTTTAGATGATATAAAAGATGGAGCAAGACAAAGATTTACCATTGCTCATGAACTTGGACATTTATTAATTAATTGTGATAAAGATAATGAAGAAAACCTTTGTAATAGATTTGCTAGTGCCCTATTAATGCCTAAAAAAGCAATTATTAATGAAATTGGGAACTATAGAAAAACCATTAGTTTTTATGAATATATAGCCGTTAAAGCAGAATATAAAGTTAGTTATGCTGCAATTAATTATAGATTAAAAGATTTAAATATTATTAATGACTATTTATATAAAAAAATGAGTATTTACATAAGTACTCATTTTGGAACAAATGACCCAAAACCAATTAAACCAGAAATAACCTATCAATATAAAAAAATTGTTCATAAGTTAGAAAATGAAGATATTATATCATTAAATAAAGCTTGTGAATTACTCGGAGAAACTGCTGATGAATTTAACAGAGAAGATTATAATTACTGATACTAATATAATAACTGATTTATTTAATGCTAATTTATTAGAAAAGTTCTCTTTACTTGATAATGTTTATATTTTAGATATTATTAAAGAAAGTGAAATAAATCATAAAACATGTAACATGGAATTAATAGATAAGATTAAAGTAATTCAGGCTACTTCAAATCAGATTTTAGAAATGGAAAAACTTGCAATAGAAAACAAAAAATTATCACCACAAGATTTAATTAATTATGTTGTTGCTAAAGATAATAATTATATTTTAGCAACTGGAGATAATAGATTAAAAACATTTTCAGAAAAAAATGGTGTTGAAGTATTAAGAACATTAAAGATTATAAAATTAATGAATTCAAAAAATATTATTAATAAAGAAAATGCAATTGAAGCATGTTTGTTATTAAGAAATAATCCATATACACGAATACCATTAATTGAAATTGATAATACCATTGAGGAAATTAAAAAATTGGCTATAGCAGTATAGTCAATTTTTTATTAGAAAATTCGTTGTCTACTTTTAGCACCACTTTGTGAACCACCAAAATTATATTTTAATTATAAAAAAGTACCAATACTTTGGTACTATTTTTTAAACATAAATACAATATTATTTTGAATAAATCTTTTTAATCTTGTTGGTTCACATATAATTCTATATAGCCACTCTAAATTAAGTTTAATAAATAATTTTGGAGCTCTTTTTTTGCATCCACTTAATACATCAAATGTACCCCCTACACCAATAAAAACTCCTTTTTTGGCTTTTTCAATATATTTGTTTATTAATAATTCTTGATTAGGAACTCCTAAAGCAATTAATATTAGATCTGGAGATAAAGAAATTATTTCTTGCATAATTTTATCTTTATCTTCTACATAACCATCACTAAATCCAACAATATTAATATTTGGATATTTTTGATTAATATTTATAATCAACTTATCTAAAACTTCTTTTTTAGAACCAAATAAATATATACTCTTTTTATTTTTATTACATATTTCAAGTGCTTTACTAGATATATCAACACCAGTAATTCTTTCTTTAATATTTATATTATACTGTTTTGCTTTTTTTATAATTGATATACCATCAGGAACTAAAATATTATTATCATTTAAAAGCATTTCTTTTATCTCTATGTTTTTATAGGATTTTATAATTATTTCAGGATTAACTGTAATTATAAATTTTTTTTTATTTGTAGTAAGTAAATCTTCGAGTATACTATAAAATATGTTTTCTTCTTCATTGTATATTTTTTCTAATATATCTTTCATTTTTCATCCTTTTTTATATAATCAATAATTACTTTTGCTTTATGAGACCAATCATTATCCTTTGCTTCTTTAGTTAGTAAATCCAAATATTTTTTATCATTTTTTAATTTCATTGCTTCGTCTAATTTTTTTATAAAGTCTTCATAATTTTTACCAATTAAAACAGATTTATATTTTCTACATTCAAGCATATCTGTAGTAACTATAGGTTTTTTCATAGCCATATATTCAAAGAGTTTTACAGGACTTGTAGATGATGTTATTTCATTAAGTACAAAAGGAATAATCATTACATCCATTTTACTAGCATAGTTTTTTAATACTTTATAATCCCTAGGTCCAAAAAAATAAACATTTTTAAGTTCATTTATACCAGATAAATCAAAACTTTCATCATATTTTATACCAAATAAAACTATGTTATATTTATTTGTATCATTAATTTTCTTTATTAAATCATAATCAAACCAACTAGCAAGAGCACCATAATAACAAATACATGGTTTATTTAATACTTTAGTAAATTCACTTTCAAATTTATAGTCTTTATCAATTGTTTGAAAAAAGTTATAATCAACACCATTCGAAGAAAAAATTAAATTTTCTTTACCTCTTTTTTCTATTATATCTTTTTCTAAATTATCTGCGGTTACAACTACATAAACATTTTTTTTATGATTTAATATATATTCATATTTATCAGAAATATTTTTAGGCAAATCTTTTGTTCCAGATAATACTGGAGAAATATGATCTATATATTCATAAATAAATTTAAAACCATTAGCAATATAATTTTCAATATTTTCTACAGATAATTTCCAATCCGTAGAATAAAGCTGTATATATTTTGGCTTATTAATATCCTTTAAACAATTCATAAGAATTTTATTTAATGCTTTATTATTATAATTAAATAAATATAAATTATCACTAAACTTTTTATATATTTTTACTTTATCTGTCATTGTAGTTACTTCATAAAATACTAAACAATTATTTTTAGATAAATTATTTGCAATATGTTGTGGTCTTTGAAATAAAGGTACATTATAACCAAAACTACTTCTCCATAAAATAATCCTATCATATTTATTGTCACTTAATATTTTTTCTATTTCTTTAGTATATTTTTTCTTATTAAATATAGTTTTAAAACTTATTTTATCTAAATAATTTGCAATTATATATGCTCTTAATTTTTTACAAAATCCAATAAATCCATATTTTTTATATACATTTACAAGTTTACTTATTTTTTCTTTCATTTTATCTCCTTCTGTACTGCTAAATCAATTATAACATGATTAAAAAAAAGTACCAATAATTTTTTGATACTAATTTTTAACAATCATTATTTATAAAACAATTATTATAAAATCTTGAATTTTTGTTAAGTTCTGTATTTACATAACTATAATTATATTCTTCTAAAAGTGTATGTTTATCACTAAACAAATTAGTTCCAAGCCCTAATCTATCTCCATCAATATATACGCCTAATGATGCCAATGTTGTTGGAAAAAAATCCATTGTAGAAAATATTCTTTCCTTTTCATTAATTGGTTTAACATTTGTATTAATAAAGGCATTATAAACAGTTCTATTATAGTGTGCAGGTAAATTATTAAAAGAATAATTATTCATGCTTAAGTGATCTCCAACTAAAACTATTGTAGTGTCTTTATAAAAATCTTGTTTCTTTATCCATGATATAAAATTATTTACTTGATAACTTGAACAAGCTATTGAGTTTAAATACTTATTATCATATTCATTTTTACAAAAATCGCTTGTATATCCATCCATTGCATGAGTATCCACTGTAAGAAACGTAAAATTAAATGGTTCTTTATTCTTACTAATTTTTTTAAGTTCTCTTTTAGCATATGAGAAAAGTTTTTCATCTTCATAGCCCCAAAATACAAAATAATCATCATCAATAACTCCATCTTCTATTGCAGTATAATAATCATAAATTTTATATTGACCATGATTTTTATAATAAATATCTCTACCTGCAAAGGTTGCATCTGAACCAAACATAATATAATTATTGTAACCATTATCATGTAATATTTCACCTAAAGTATATGCTCCCGGTAAAATTTGCTCATAATAATTATAAAGTAAATTACCACTAAAAGGAGATTTAAGTGGAAGTCCTGAGCTATGAGCAACCATAGCACCAATTGTCCATCCAGTTGCACCAGCTGTATAAGCACCACCAAATGCATCTGTATTTGAAAAACTAATATTATTATTAGCAATTTTTGTAAGTTGTGGAATATAATTTACTTCATATCCACCGCCATTTTTTATATCCATATATGTTGATTCCATTGATTCTAAATATATATATATTAAGTTTCTTTTTTTATCTGGAAAAGTCATTTTTACTTTTTTAGGAAAAACATAGTTATCTTCAATAAATGATGACTCTTGAAATTGATATTTTAAATAATCAAAAAAATACAAATTTTTACCAAAATACCTAAATGAATAAACAAATATAAATATTGGTATTAAATATAAAAATTTATATATTTTTAAATAAAATAAATCAAAATATATTTTCTTACCAAATGCTACTATTTTAACATTTAAACTAAATTTTTTAAAAATATAATGAATAATAATTATACCAATTATTATAATTAAAGGAATTATAAAATTTTCTTTAAAAAAAGTAAGTATCATATTATTTCCTGTACCAGCCAAAGGTGATGTAATTGTATAAATTATTTCATCAAATGATTCAAAAGAAAAATTATTTATAGCCCATTTTGCACTGTTATAAATAATCATTCCTAGATATAAAATTATTAATGAAATTATATATATAGCTATTTTCATTTTTGCCTTCTTTCTAATGTTAATGATACTTTTATATTTTTAGTTATTTTATTATAAAGTTTAGGCAAAAATAAACTAATAACTAAAGATAGTAACATATATTTCATAGAAAAATTAAATGAAAACAAATTAATACTAAAAATATTATATTTATTGACACTAAAAAAATTTAAAAATATATTCATTATTAAAGCATTTATATAATTATACATTAGGTATACTAAAAAATTATCTAATAAATTATTTAACTTATAATACTTTCTATGAATTACTAGTGAAAAAACACCAGGTATTAATAAACATATATGTAGCATATTACCCACCCATCTAATAATATAGTTTATCATAAAAGATTAAAAAAACAAGATAAATTTCATTTTTATCTCATTTTTTCTAATATTGCATCAACTATTTTTTCTGATGCATGTCCATCTCCATAAGGATTTGATGCTTTACTCATTTTTTCATATTCTTTTTTATCTGTTAATAATTTTTTAGTTTCATTATATATTGTTTCTTCATCTGTTCCAACAAGTTTTAAAGTACCTGCTTTAATTCCTTCGGGACGCTCTGTTGTATCCCTTAAAACTAAAACTGGTTTTCCAAGTGATGGAGCCTCTTCTTGAATACCACCACTATCTGTTAAAATTATATAACTTTTATTTTGAAAATTATGAAAATCAAATACCTCAAGAGGTTCAATCAAATGAACTTTATCATCACCTTTAAATACTTCATTTGCTATTTCTCGCACCTTTGGATTTAAATGTATTGGATATATTACTTTTACATCATTAAATTCATCGGTTATTTTTTTTACAGCCTTAAAAATATTTCTCATAGGTTCACCTAAATTTTCTCTACGATGAGCTGTAAGTAGAATCATTTTTTCATTAGGTTTAATCCATTCAAGTTCAGGATGAGTATAATTTTCATCCACTGTTGTAGCCATTGCATCAATTGCAGTATTTCCTGTAACATATATTTTACTTTCATCTTTACCCTCTTTTAAAAGGTTTTCTTTACTCATTAAAGTTGGAGCAAAATACATATCTGTCATACAGTCTACCATTTGTCTATTCATTTCTTCAGGATATGGAGAATATTTGTCATAAGTTCTAAGCCCTGCTTCAACATGTCCTATTGAAGTGCCATTATAAAATGCCGCTAAAGCACCTGCAAAAGTTGTTGTTGTATCACCATGAACAAGCACAATATCCGGTTTTTCTTTTTTAATAACTTCCTCAAGTCCTGTTAATGCTCTAGTGGTAATATCTCCTAAAGTTTGGCCTTGTTTCATAATATTTAAATCATAATCAGGTTTAATATTAAATGTTTCTAAAACACTATCAAGCATTTGCCTATGTTGTGCTGTTACCACAACTATACTTTCAATTTCTTTTCTTTTTTCTAATTCTTTTACAAGAGGAGCCATCTTAATAGCCTCCGGTCTTGTTCCAAAAATACTTATTACTTTAATCATTTTTCTCCCTCCTTAATTAAATTCATTCTATAAGTAGTTAAATCATATAATTCATATACTAAATTAGTATTTGTAGAAATAATGGAAATATCATTTAATCCACTAAATTTATTAACATACGTATCAACTAGATTATACACTAATCTTTCTTTATGAAAATAACAATTTTTTAATTGAGCATTTTCTGAGAGTTTTTTTATCTCACTATAAAGACTAATTAAATTTGGCATATAAATACTATTACTAGTTAATAATATATTAACATATTTTTTTAAAATATTATCTACACTAAATTTGTTTATTAAATCTAAATTAATTCTTCCCAATTCTTCATAAGTAACCATTTTATTATTAATAATATTAGTCGTTCGATTAATAAAATTTATATCCTTAATTTCATTATATACTTTTTCATTTACGAAACCAGTAATTTTATTATTTCCAATTAATATGCAAGGAACTTTCATAGCTAATCCCTCTAATATAACTCTGCCAATGCCAATAATTCCATTATATTTATTGTTAACTTCATTATAAATTTTATTTGAATAACCTTTCAAGCTAACTTTTTGTGTTAATTTATTATTTTTTAAATATTCATTTAAATTATCAAATTCATTGCCATCGCCTAAAATATCAATATATTTTATATCATAATTGCTCATTTTACTAATGATTAACTTTATTTCACCTATTTTGTCTGAATCAATTCTAGATATAAGCAACCATTTTTTATTATTTACATAATTAGCTATAGGAAATTGTTTTAAATCTATAGGATTTTCTAACAAAATTGCATTATTATAACCAATTTTTGAAAAATTATTAACACCAATTTCACTAACTGAAAAAACATTAGATATGGCGCCACTTTCAAAAGAATATAAAAATAATGGTTGAGATATATGCGTTTTTGTAAAGTTAAAACTACCAATACCATGATATGTATAAACTATTTTAGTTTTTGTTATTTGACTGGCAAATAATGCAGCAAAAAATCCATAATACGGATGTACATGTATAACATCAATATCTTCTTCTTTAATTATAGATATTAAACGTTCAACATCTTCACAAAAATCCAGAATCGTATCATTAAACGAAAAATTAAAATTTTGATAAATTTTTGCGCCGCTTATTAAATCAGTTTTTGTATATTTTCCAAAGGCAAATACAAACTCTATATTATTTGGTAAATTATTATAGTATGTATTAATTTGTGTTTCTAATCCACCTTTAGAAAAATTATCACTAACAACTAATATTTTCATTCCATCACCTATATTATTATTATTTTTTCACTTCGATCAATTTTTATACCAACATTTTCTTTTTTATATAATCTTGATGCTTTACTAACTACTTCTTCAGAAAAACTAACTATTTGTAACAATCCATAAGACACATTTTCATCAAGAACAGGTACACGAATATACACCAGATTATTAGCAAGTAACTCTTTTTTTATTAATTTTAAATCTTTATCATTTAAGTCATCTAAACTATTAACATAGAACTCAACTAATTCATTATTTTTAGATTTATATTTTAAATTAAAACTATTAATTTCTTTTTTCCATTTTTCTTTCCATAGATTTTTATTGAAAGCCTTGGCAACTTCAACACCATTTTTTCTAATATCGCTTTGATTATGAAAATTATCTAAAACGTTTACCAGTGTTTCTTTTAATGAATCAGAGGAAGGTTCAATCAAATAACCATTATAACCATTAATAACTAAATCTGTTAGACCACCAATTCGGGTTGCAATAACTAAATTACCACTTGCCATAGCCTCTAAACAAGATAAAGATGTTCCTTCACTCCACAATGTAGGAATCAAACTAATATCAGTATATTTATAAACCTCTTTCATTCTTTCTGGTGGCATACTATATCGTTTTATTCTACCCTTATACTTATTAATCATTTTATCTATATTATTTGTATCTTCTTCAAATCCTTTCCCCACAAAATGAAATTCTACATTCTTATAATGTTCTAAAATATAATCAATTGTATCTAAAACAATATAAAGTCCTCTTGGTTCATATAGTCTTCTAGGATACGTTATTATTATTTTATCTTTAGATATTAAATAATCTTTTCTAGGCTTAAATTCATCAACATTCACATAATTTGGAATAACATGAATTTTTTTATTTCCTAAATTATAATCAACAGTTTGAAACCAATTAGCAGTATTGGTATCAACAGAAATCATTTTACTACAATATGAAGCACCATCTAAATAAATTTTTTTATTTTCCCAAAAATAATCTTTTCCATAAGAATAATTATTACTTACATTATCCCAACTAATTCCATGACTTATCCCTATAGAAGGACCAATATGATTTGGATAACATTCTTGAAATGCAGAATATATATGTAATTGAGTATTATTAAATGTATGATATATATAATTTTTTGTTTGCTTATCTAAAAATTCATAACTATAATCAATTTCTTTATTTGCTTTTAACCCAATAACATTTATATCATTATACTTTCTAATAAAAGGAATATCTCCATGTTGATAAATCACTAAATTAATGCCAACTTCTTTGCATACATCATATAAATCTAATAAATATCGTTCAGCTCCACCAGAATAATAATTTGTTCCTTTATAATTAAAAAATGTAGAAGTTTTTACACTAATAGCATTTTCTATATTATAATTAGCAAATAACTTTAGTCCGTTTAAACTATTAGATAATTCATTTATAAATTTAACAATATCATCAGAAAATAATACATTAAAGGCATTTTTAAAATTACATTTCTTTTTTCTATAAACATAAACAAAAGAGCGATTATCAAAAACATTATTAAATGTATAATCGTTAATATCTTTTTCGATTTCAAAAATATTAACTTTATATTCGGTATCTTTAATTTTATTAACAATAGCACTTTTATCTAAATCTGATTCAATCACTATATCAATATATCCTTTTTTAAACTGAATATTTGAAAGCATTTCATATGGTGGTTTAATAATACTAATATTATTTTTTTTTATTGAACAATGAATTTTTTTTGTCAAAGAAATAGGTCCTTCTTTTATCATTATTTGAATTCCCTTTTTAATTTTATAATTTACTTTTGCCATATTAACTCCTATAATTTAATAAATTCAATATATTCTTGTGCCATTCTATCTGTACTCAAAAATTGATATTCGTTTCGATCAATATTCTTATATTTATCTAAATTTTTTGCTACTTCTAATATATTATTTGCAAATTGTTGTGTAGAAATATCCTTTTTTTTCAAACTCATATTATATGCATCACTTGTAGTAACTTTAAGAATATTATCATATGGTGGTATTACACCAATAATTCTATCAACTATTGGAAATGTTTCTTTTAACATAAAGTCAGTCATAATAACAGGTTTACTTTTTAATAACGCTTCCATTACAGTCAAAGGAACACCTGCTTCATGAATTGAAGGTTGCAAATAAATATCACAGTTTTTTGAAATGAAATCGCCAATTTCTTCTTGTGGTATATAATTTAAAATAATAATATTATTTTTAGCACTAGACCTGTTGACTTCATTCACAAATTTTTTATATAATTTTTCATCTAAAATAGGTCCTGCTGTAATAAATTTAATATTTTTATTATATTTAATAACCTCTTCAGCTATACCAATAATTTCCATTTGATGTTTTCCAGGTGTATATCCACCTACAGTTAAGCAAATTAATTCGTTATCCTTAATTTTTAATGATTTTCTTGTTATTGAAGTTTGATTACCATTATCAAGATTATTAAAGTCTATTCCATTTAATATTAATTTAACATTTTTATAACCAGTTTTCTTTATAAAATAATCTTTACACCATTCAGAAACTGCTATAATACCATTTGAAAATTTTAATTTGATTTTTAATTTTTTCCATTCCTCATTTGTATACCATATGTATGTATTATGAATAATATAATAATTTTTGAAACCTAAAAATCTAAATAATATCATATGAAATGTTGTAAAATGAAATATTAATGTACCAATATTATTTTTAGCACAAAACTTAATCATTTCGATAACATCATAATATACAATTCTAATATCTTTAGGAGTATAAATTTGCTCAAACATAGGGCCGGTAGTATTGCTAATACATATTACTGTAGAAATATCCCCATTATCTTTAAAAGCTTTATATATATTTGCAGCAACTTGTTCTAACCCACCACTTTTAAAAGATTCTACAACTTGAGCTATGCCTTTTTTGGTACCAATATTTTTAATTCTATAATATAGAAGATAAAATAAAACACCGATAAATCTTATCATTTTTTTAATTTTATTAAATATTTTTTTCATTTCTCCCCCTCATTAAACATCTTAATAAATTCCTTTTTTCCTTTTTCGTGAATATCAACATATTTTTTTAATACATTTTCATTATTATCTGCAATTTCTTTTAACTGATTTTTACTTAACAGTTTACCAGAATTAAAATCATCTAAAGTAATATATTTCATACCTAAATCCACAAAATCTCCAATTTTTGGACTACTCACTATAGGAACGATTCTATATTTAAAATAATCAGCAATTTTTGTAGGACATGCAACATTATTCACAGTAATATCATCTCTTAATACATATCCATAATGTGCTTTCATATATACATCTTTGCATAAATCTTGATATGATTTTGAACTTACAGTTAAATTTTTAGGCTTAGAATATTCCCAGGTTGCCCAAAATTCCTTTGGATTGGGACAACAAACTATATAATTTGCTGCATCAATACATTTATGAATTGATGCCTGCATCAACTCAATTTTTTGCCATTTCATAATACCGCCTGCATATATTACAACAGGTTTATTATCAATAAATTTTTTTTCTTTTGGTACTTTAATATCATATTGAGAAAGATTAGTATCAAATATCGGCATAATAATTGTTTTTGCTTTAAATTTATTACCATATTTTTTTTGCAAATGCTCTTTAATTTTATTCGTTACACATATTAAACATTCAGCTTTTTGTACTGTAATTTCCTCAACATCACCATACATTTGTGCATCTTCATATCTACCATATAATGTTTCTTCTTCTGGTACTACACCATGAACATCTACATATACTTTAACACCTGGTAACTTATAAAATTTCTTTTTAGCTTGCCATACGGAATGACAATATATTCTTCCACAAGCAATCATCAATAATGCAATTGTTGCAGTTTGTTTTTTTGAACCTGGTAAATATCTTACTACAGTTGTATTTCTTTCTGGATGTTCTTCAAAAACTATTGAATTACTTTTAGTTTCATATGTTACATATACTTTATAAAAATCTTTAAATAATTCATCAACTGCTTTAACTCTTTTATAATATCCATCTTTTAATCTTTCTTCAGTAAAATATGGAGCTACAATTATTATAGATTTATTTTCGACTAATCTTCTTTTTACGTCTAAAAACTGTTTTAACAATATTTTATTCATTACTACACCTACTTCTTACCTTCCATAAATTTTAAATAGTCATCACACACTTCTTTACCACCAATTTTTTGAACAACCCCATGTTCTATCCATACAACTTTATCACATAATTTTTTTATTTGAGAAAGTGAATGAGATACAAACAGTACTGTGGTTCCTCCACCTATCATATCCATCATTTTTCTTTCACTTTTTGCTTGAAATGCAATATCACCAACTGAAAGTATTTCATCAACAATAAGGATTTCAGGATCAACTATTGTTGCTATTGAAAACGCAAGTCTTGCTACCATTCCTGATGAAAAGTTTTGAACTGGTACATCTAGAAAATCTTTTAATTCTGAAAACTCAACAATTTCATCAAATTTTGAATCAATAAGCTGTTTTGAATAACCCATTACTGCGCCATTTAAATAAATATTTTCTCTTGCTGTAAGTTGTGGATCAAAACCAGCTCCAAGTTCAATCATAGGGCAAATATTTCCATATGCATTAACTTTTCCTTCAGTTGGTTTCATAACACCCGCAACAACTTTTAAAAGTGTAGATTTTCCAGCTCCGTTTGAACCAATAAATCCAACAACTTCACCTTTTTTAATATTTACATTTACATCTTTTAAAGCCCAAAAATCATTTTTTACTTTCTTTTTATGTTTTCCCAAATCAACAAACCACTGTTTTAGAGAAAAGCCCTTTTCTATTCCGAGGTTAAACTTCATTGAAACATTTTCTATTTCAATCATATTTTCTTTTTCCATAAATACCTCCCTAAACATAATAGATAAATTTATCTTGTTTTTTCTTAAAGATAAATATACCTAGCAATAAAATAATTAATGCAGATACACCACATCCTGCAAACTGACCAAGTGTTGGAGTATTGTGATATAAAATTATTGTTCTTGCAAAATTAATTAATTGATACATTGGATTAAATTTCATTAAAAACTGAAGTGTAGAATTTCCAATTGAATTTATGTCATACATAATCGGAGTTAAATAAGTCCAAATTGTTATAATAATTCCATAAATATAAAACATATCTCTTAAAAATACGGAAATAGTTGATAAAACAAATCCCATTCCAACAGTAAACAAAAATAAACAAATAAATGAATAAGGAAGTAATATATGTTGCCAACATAATCCAGTACCCGTGGCAAGTATCACAATATAAAGTGGTATTAATGTAAGTAAAAAGTTAATACCAACAAAAATACATTTTGAAAATGGAAATATATATTTTGGCATATAAACTTTATTAATTAAGCTAAAATTACCAACTACACTACTCATAGCAAGATTACTTGCCTCACTAAAATAGTTAAAGTAAGTAAGACCAATAAGTAAATATGCAAGGTAACTTACTCCAGGAGTAGACATTTTAAAAACGTTAGAAAATACCACAGCCATAACTGTCATCATAAGAAGTGGATATAAAAGACTCCATACGACCCCCAAAACACTTCTTTTATACTTTACTTTAAAATCTCTTGAAACAAGTTGTTCAAGTAAAAATGAATATTTTTTATAAACATACTTTAAATTATTTATTATTTTTTTCATATTATTAATTCCTTCCTATTAATTATACTAAAATTAATTTATTGTATCAAGTTTATCATAAATCTTTTATCATAAAACTACTTAAAAAACTATAAACTATAATCATAGTCATTGAGCATAATATATTGCCAGTTAAATATGCACAAAAACAAAATAATATATTTGCGATTAAATTAATAGAGTTTAAAAAATTAAATTTTTTAATTAATTTTATAATATTAATTATTAACATTATCAAATAAACACTTAATAAAATAATGCTTCCAATTATACCAAATGCATAATATTGCATAATAAAATCTCTTTCTAAATTATGTATATTTTGAATTCTAGAATTTGATATACCAAGTAAAACATCTAATTTATTATTATTAATCTTAATAACTCTTTTAATCATTTTTTCTTCGATTAATCTATAATTAATGTTAGATTCATCTGTATTTTCAATTAAATCAATCCAAAAGTCAGGATCATATTCATAAGAATAATATATTTTATAAAAAAACTCTGGAATTAGATCATTATTAACAATACTTTCTATATATTCTTGTTTTGAAATTTCTTTTTTTATAGTTTGAGTATCATTTTTATTATAAACATCATTATTTTCAAATAATTCTTCCTTAACATTACTATATTTATTTAACTCAATATTTCTATTTTTATATGGACTAATTGGTAATAATAAAATCCATAATATTATTACAGATAATAAAAGAAATAAATGTTTATTAAATTTTTCTTTTTTTATTATAACAAAAAATAAATAACAAATTATTAAACATATTAGAGTAAGAAGTCCCCCTACTGAGGAAACTCTAGTTCCAAGCATTAACATTGATATAGATATTAAAAAAATTAATATTATATATTTAAAATTATCTTTAATAAAAAAGTAAAAATTATATATTAACATCATTAATAATATTAGCGAAGTCATATTAGCATAAGTAAAATATCCTTTACTAGCACTTTCTATATAATAAATATTTTTATTCCATTCAAATATATTATATTTAATAAGAATATCTGAATAACTTGATAAAGATATCTTAAACATATTTGTTATTATAATCTGAAGGCTTATAAAAAGTGACCAAGATATAAATATAATCTTAAAATCTTTTTTAGATAATTTTTGATAATATAATGAATATATAAAAGTTATAGGTATTATTAATTTTAATATTGTAAATAGTTCATTTATAAAACTATAATTAAAATTATTTGGAAATAGTGATATAAAGCTTTTACTATGATAATAACTTACTATTAAATAAGATGCACTAAGTAAATAAAAAATAATAAGATATTTAAGGCTTTTTCTACTATCTTTATATAAAAATATTGTTGAAATAAAAATAACAAATATTATAAATATTCTTATTAAAGTTGTAATTCTACTATGAAAAAAAGTCATATCAAAAATAGGACTAGTAATTAAAAAAATCATAGTCAATAGTTTTAATAAATATTTAAGTTTGTCATTAACTTCTTTTTTCATAACCAAATTAATTTTATCAAAGTTATTAGGAAAAATCTATATTTTTTAATTCCATATTACCATTTACACACGAAAAAAGAAGCAAAAGCTCCTTGTATATAAATTATCTTGTTAATATATTATAAAAACATACTCATATATAAAGGTAAAGAAATAATACCACTATCGCTTACGCCAACATTTTTACTTGATAGTTTTATTGCACTTGTAACATTGTAGTTATTCATAAGCGAGTATAGTGATTTAGATTTAGTATTGTCTGCGGATTTTACCTCTACTGGGGTTATAACATTATTATATCTAATAATAAAATCTATTTCTAATGTTGAATTTTTTTCAAAATAATAAAGTTTTTTTCCTGATTTATTAAATATATCCGCAATTATATTTTCATAAATAGCACCTTTATAAATACCTAAATTTCCATTCATTATTTCAGTTTGACTTCCATCTTCAAGCATAGCCATTAAAAGTCCTGTATCGGCCATATAAACTTTAAATGAATCTCTATCTTTATTACCCTCAAGTGGTAATTCTAAATTATTTAAATTATAACAAAAATTAGTTATACCAGCATCATTTAACCATTCTAGAGCTCCAAAATATCTTTCTTTATTTGCATTTTTATCTGAAAGACTATACTTAAATTTCTTATTTTCCTTAGCAAGTTGTGCAGGTATTGAATCAAAACACGCTCTAATTTTAGGTTTATCATTGTCAGTAGCATATTTAACAATATCAGATTTATAATCCTCAATTATTCTTTTTTGAACATTTTTAGCACTATTAAAATTATTTGTTAATAGAAATTCGTTAATTACATCTGGCATTCCACCAAGGATAATAAATTCTTTGAATAAATTCATCATTTTATCATGCACAGCTTCAGGAACTGATAACTTTTTATCATAAAAACTTTTAATATATTCAATTTGGTCTTCATTTATTCCCCTTGCCCATAAAAATTCTTCGAAGTCTAAAGAATTCATATAAATTCTGTCAACATAACCAACTGGAAAAGATTTAACTTTTTTATATGTCATACCTAAAGTAGAACCAGAAACAATAACATCAATTCGATCATCTTGTGCTAAAAACTTAAGAGCAGTTATTGCATTTGGACAAATTTGAATTTCATCTAAAAAAATTAATGTTTTGCCAGGATTAATAGCAAAGTTTGAGAAATACAATGAAATTTGTGTTAATATATTATTTGAACTTAAATCTTTATCAAAAATATTTGTAAAACTTTCATTTTCTAAAAAATTTAACTCGTAAAAATTTTCATAGTTTTCTTCAGCAAATTTTTTTATTATATAAGTTTTACCTACCTGTCTAGCACCAATTACCATTAAGCAATTATTTCTATGATTGTTTTTCCAATATAATAAGTCCTTTAATATTTTTCTTTTAAGCATTTTTATCAACTCCTTATGATAATATATTACCATTTTTATGCAAATTTGTCCACAATTATCATGTATTTTTATACCTTTTGCGTTTTTTTCAAAGAAATAATTTGCTTTTTTGCGTTTTTTTCAAAGGAATATTTTTACTTTTTGCATTTTTTTCAAAGGAATGTTACAAAAGTTCTAAAAAAACAAAAAAACTAAGAATTATTTTTTTAATTTCTTAGTCTTATCTTTCTTATCATATAGAATGTCTGTGTTAACAACAATATATAAAAGTAATGTCATCATAATTAAGTAAACAATCATTGATACTTGGTTATCTCCTAAAACATAGAAAACTGATACTGCTGAAAATAATATATCAATTACATAAATAATTAAAATTGTAACCTTTGGAGAAAACTTCATTTTTAAAAGTTGATGATGTAAATGATTCATATCTGGTTCATCAATGCTCCTATGATGAATAATTCTTCGAAGTATTGCAAATAATGTATCAAATATTGGTACTGCTAAAATAACAACTGGGATAACAAGTGATGTAAATGTTGCTCCTTTAAAACCTAAAAGAGAAATAACAGCAATCATATAGCCTAAAAATGTTGAGCCACAGTCTCCCATAAAAGTTTTTGCTGGGGGAAAATTATGTGTCAAAAATCCTAGTGTTGCTCCAAGCATAATAATGCATAGTATTATATCAAGACCACCCATTTTATTTAAAATTAATGCAATTACTGAAATAGTTAAAAAGTAAATTGAACTAATCCCAGCACATAGACCATCTAACCCATCAATAAGATTAATAGCGTTTATTGCTCCGACTATAAAAAATATTGCAATAAATTCATTAAGCCAAGTTGGAAATATAAGTTTTAAGCCTAAAAATGATATTTCTCTAAAATAAAGTCCTCCATAAAATACTACAATTCCTGCGACTATAATTTGTACAAGTAGTTTTACTTTTGCTCTAATTGGTTTTATATCATCAAATACTCCAAGCATTACAAGTATAAATGAACCAATAAGAATTGATAGCATTTGAGTAGTTACTGTACCATAAACCATATAACCAAATAGAAAAGATGCATAAATAGCAAGACCACCAAGTCTTGGCATTGGTTTTTTATGAACTTTTCTTTCATTTGGCATATCAAGAGCACCAACATGAACTGCAATTTTCTTTGTTAAAAATACAAGAACAAAACTTATTAAATATGTTACTAAAAGTATTTCTATAATATTAAAATTATTAACAACTATATTCATAAATACCTACTTTGTATCGTCTATATCAACATTTTCATTTCTAATCATATCAGCAAAAACTGTAATAAATCTTTGCTTTTCTTTTGCAAGTGCATCAGGATAAATACTTTTTGCATTACATATTGCTTTATAAAAATGTTTAATAGTTACAACTGGACTATTATCAAAAAGAGCATAAGTAAAGGCATTAGCAATTATTGTTAAACAAATATCAGGATATCTATTACTTATTTCATAAATTCTTTTATATTCATCAGTCATTTCTACGATAAAACGCATTATTTTTTCAATTATAAATGGAGTATAAGCTAGTTTTACCCCTATTTGTTTCTCAAGTTTAGGATATGTTCCCATTAATATCTTAACACAATCATCTTGAGACGCCTCAAGAACATCAACTTTTTGGAATCTTCTTAAAAATGCTCTATCTCTTAAAATATATGTTTCATATTCTTCAGTAGTAGTTGCACCAATCATTTTAATTGTTCCCCTATCAAGTCCTGATTTTAACATGTTAGCAAAGTCTAATCCACCTTGTCTATTTACAAGTAAATGAGTTTCATCAATAAAAAGAATTGTTTTAGGACTTCTTGCAAGTTCTTGAACAAGTAAATCAATTCTATTTTCTGTTTGACCTTCACTTTGAGTTTCACCAATTAAACTGGTAATATTTATTTTAATAATTGTCCAGCCTAATAAAGCATTTGGTACCATTCCTTTTTGGATTCTATAAGCAATACCTTCGACTATAGCAGTTTTACCTATACCTGCTTTACCCACTAAAAGAGCACTTTTTTCTGGTGTCATAAGAATAAGCATACATTCCTTAATTTCATTTTCTCTTGCAATCGCAGGATCTGTTATATACGTTTTTGCAGTTAAGTTTTCACCATAACGTTCAAGCATACTAATTTTTTCATTCATAGTTTATCACCCTTCATTAAAAATTATATCATTAATTAAGCATAAAAAAAAGTCACAATTAGCGACTTAATTTTTTAAATGGCGCCCAATGTAGGACTCGAACCTACGACCTAATGGTTAACAGCCATGCGCTCTACCGACTGAGCTAATTGGGCTTCTCAATACATTTTTAATTATAGTAAATATTTTATAAGATGTCAATTAATTTTTATCATTTTTTATATAAAACCACTCATTTTATTTAATTTTCATCAAAAAAATACTCAACAATTATAATGTTGAGTATTAAAACATAAATAAAATTTGTATTAAATTTGTGTAGAGATTTATTTATACCTAATTTTTTATTAGTTATAATACAAAATATTATTTAGATTTTATTTTATAATTATCCTCTTTTTAATTTTATCTATAAAATATAAGTACATATTAAACATAAGAATTTTGTTGGAGTAGGTTTTACGAAAAATACTTTACTAATTTTATAGACATTATTATATATAATTATTTTAATTAATAATAATCGTATTATTATGGGTTTATTCTTTAAAATATCTATAAGAATTTATTAGTTGGGTTTTATTATTTTTCTAATAGATCTTTTACAATTTAAGTATTAATCAAAAGGTTGCTAAGTTGATAATACTATCATATTTTAAAAAATATTTTCTAGTTTTAAAATTTCTCTTTTTAATAATAATTAAAGTATATACATTATTTTGTGTGAGCCAGAATTATTGTCTACCTTCTTTCTTTTTTTATTATTAGATATTATGTATTAACTTTTTTATTTTTTAAACTATTAAATAATTATTAAGAATAATCAATCGTTTGCTATGTTGGTTAATTGTTAGAAATAATCTAAATGACAATTATATAAAGCCACTAGATTATAATTCGCAATAAACTCCAGGCATATTATCATATTTTGAACCAATATTACCAGTAAATAATATTACACCATTTTTACCATCTTCCGCAAGTGTATAACTTTTTGATTGTGCAAGTGTTGTATTAGATGTTGCATGTTGATAACTGGCTCCAGCCCATTGGAAATTTCCAGTAAACTGAACGGCAGAACCAATATAATTTTCAAGATAATTAATTGTACTATCATTTGTTATATTCATTGATATACCAAAGCCATTATCTTGTCTATTAATATTTGTACCATTCCATCCATACTCTACGTAAGAATAGTTTCCGTTAGTTCCCCAGATTTGTCTACCATACTGTGTACCATCAACATCTGTCATACCTACATATCTTACAGCAATTACATCAAAAGCCCTTGTACTTGGTATCATTTTCCAAAGTAAACCAACAAATATGTCTCCATAACCATTATGATTATCAGATAATGTTAATGAAAGTTTTTTATACTGAGTTTCAACAAAATTACTAACACTTAGTGTTTGAATATTGGGATTATAATTATTGAATTCATTTTCAGTTACTTCCGTATTTGTTACTACATTATTTAAATGATCAATGACTGTTTTGTAATACTTTTCAGATTTTACTAGGTTATTGATATTAATATTTTTTGCCTTAAAGTTCTCATAATCTTCGTTTGTCATAGTTTGAATATAAGCTTCACTATAAATATTTGTTAATAAATTATAATCAGTCATGCTTATTCTTACACCATTTTGGTTTGTAATATAACTAATATTATCAGAAATATTTTGAGCTTTAACAAAACCAAATGGAACAAATAGGATTATAAGAAATGCAGCAATTACAAATCTTATCTTCACCCTTACCTCCTTTCGAGATTATCATAACTCAAAAGTGTCGAAAAAGGCAAGATATTGTAAGTTAAGTCTTATCCAACCTGAAGTTGGGAAAGGTACTTTTCTACCATTTTACGAGTTTTTTTAAGAGTTGAACACTCACCAATTTCACAAATATTTTTTTCATTTTTAAGATCAAAAATATATTTTTCTGATATATTATTTATATTATTATTGTTAAAAACTATAGTTCTAAATATTTTTAATTGATAATCAACAACTATTTTTTCAGTATAACTATTATGTACATACAAAATCTCTATAGTTTCATGTTCTAAATCATATTTAACTCTTGTTGTAGCATTATTCTCAATTATTTCTTTTTCATAAACTTCATTTTCAGTATTAATGTAACCATCCTTTAATAATTTTTTTACTATTACATCATTTGATAAAATCATTAATGACTTATTTTTATATTTATCATCATTTTTTTCGTTATTTTCATATTTAATTAATTTCATTTTTCTTTCAAATGTTTTAGAGGTACCATCTACACTATCAATTTTTAAAACTAATCTTATATTTTTTCTATCAATATCTTGCGCAGTAACAACCTCAAAAACATCATTTTTTATCATACTAGAGTTTAATAATTTTTTATTACCTGAATATAATTTTAGATCTAGCAAATCTGAATCTTTAACTTCATAATTACACGGATAAATATTATTAATGAAAATAATTAATTTTCTAGGAAGTTTAAAAATCAAAAGATTTGCTCTTATAGAGTTCTCTTCATTTGTAATTTGACTATTTGAATAATATATTTTTAATGCTCTAAAATTAATTATAAAATAGACTACAAAGAAAACCATAACTGGTACAATACACATAAGAGCTATTGAGAAAATTTTGTTTTCCTTTCTAATTTTTTTAGTTTTATTTCTCTTTTTAATATCTCTTTCACCAGCATGTAGTTCTTCCATAGTTATATTAAAAGTATCACAAATAACCCTTTGAATTGCAATATCAGGTAAATTCCTTCCACCTTCCCATTTTGATACTGCTTGATTTGAAACTGAAAGAATATCCGCTAAATCTTGCTGAGTCAATCCCTTTTCTTTTCTTAAGTTTTCAATAAACTTTCCAACTTTTTCATTATCAATTTCTTTCATAACAATTATTATTATAACTCAAAAAATAACTTTTTCTATAAAAGAAACCATAAGTCTACAAAAAAAATTACAATTTTATGTAATTTTCTATATTTTTTAAATTAAAATTCATATTTTCTTTAGTTGTGGGATGTATAAATGATAAACTATAACAAACTAATGCAAGTTTATTTGTATCTTTTTTATTATATAAATAATCACCATATAAAGGATGATTAATACTTGCAAATTGTAATCTAATTTGATGATATCTACCTGTAACTAAATTAATATCTACCAAGGAAAGATTATTTTTTTCTTTAATAACTTTATAATTTAATACAGCCTCTTTACCTTTTGGAGTATCAATTAAAACTTTTTTATTATCTAGTTTTTCTATTCTATTTACTAAAGTACCCTCTTTAACATCTAAATAACCATGAATGATTGCTAAGTACTTTTTATGCATTTTATTATTTCTAATTTCTTCGGAAAGTCTAGAGGCAGCCTTTGAGGTTTTAGCAAATACCATTATTCCACTTACAGGTCTATCTAGTCTATGAACAAGACCTAAATAAACATTTCCTGGTTTATTATATTTTTCCTTTAAATATGATTTTATAATAGTAAGCATATCAACATCACCAGATTTATCTGCTTGTGATAAAATTCCTGCTGGTTTAAAAACAACTATAACATGATTATCTTCATATAAAATATCTAACTTAGTCATTAGTTATCCAACCAGTTATACCACAAGGTAAATATAAATTAGAGTTTTCAATAGGTAGTGCTATTTCATCAACTTTAATATTATTATTAAAATGAACTTTCAATATATTTTCTAAAGTTAATAATGATAAATTTGCTGTATAAGTATTAACACATACAAATAAGAAATTATCGTTAAGTATTTCTTTACAACTTTGAAGAAGACCATCTAAATCTTTTTCAATAGACCATACTTCATTGTTACTACCCCTTCCATAACTCGGTGGATCCATAATGATTGCATCATATTTATTACCTCTTCGAATTTCTCTTTGAACAAATTTTTTAACATCATCCACTAAAAAGCGTACTGGTCTATTTTCAAAACCTGATGATTTAACATTTTCTTTTGCCCAATCATTAATTCCTTTCGAAGAATCAACATGAACTACACTAGCTCCCGCAGAAAGACAAGCAACTGTAGCCCCACCTGTATATGCAAAAAGATTTAATACTTTAACATCTTTTCTACCACTTTCCTTAATTTTTTTTATCATTCTCTCCCAGTTTACTGCTTGTTCTGGAAAAAGACCTGTATGTTTAAAACCCATTTGTTTAATATTAAAAACTAAATCATTATATTTAATTTGCCAATATGCAGGAATACTTTTTATATTTTTCCAATATCCTCCGCCAGTATTAGATCTATAATAAACTGCATCACATTCATTTTCTAAAATATCACCTATATTCCACATTACAATAGGATCTGGCCTTAATAACTTTATATTATTCCATTTTTCTAACTTTTGACCATTGCTAGCCTTAATTATTTTATAATCTTGCCAATTTGATATAAGCATTTCTCATCACCACTTAAATTATAAAATAAATCATAAAAAAAGGCAATTGTATGTATATATTTATTAAAAAAGAGCATAATAAAAATAGTTAGAAAATAATATTTCTAACTAAGGACTTTTACCACCATTATAAGTATCTTTACAATAGAAAGGTAAAAGTTATTTTAAAGGTCCAAATGCATAAAATTCATTTGGGTCTTTTTTATTTACTAATATATCTGTTTTACCTGACTTTTCCTTACTTTTAAATGTAAGTTTTCCAGTTAATTCATAATCTAAATTATTATCTTTATAAAATACTTTTAAATAGTTTTTTCCATTTTGATAAATTATTTTATAATTTGCATTTTTAATAAGTTTACCATTATTTTTTAAATTAAAATATTTTCTTAAATCCCTAATAAAAATTGATATTAATAAAAGCGTTAATATTAAATAAGTAAAATGAAATTTTTCATCAATAGCAAGGGACATTATACATAATCCTATTCCCAATATTATTAAAATTATATTACTTATTTTAACTTCACTAAATATATTATATTTTTTCATCTTTGTTTCTCCATTAAATTATTATATTTTTGTTCATACATTTCTTTTACATCATCATTTACATATTCACATATTACTTTAAAATATGGATATGTATCTGGATTTATTTTAACAAGGTTAAATAATTCTTCGATAAATGCTGGTGCTTTGTCTAAATTAAGTGTCATATTAAAATCATTTTGAACTATGGTAATTGAATCAAGCAGGTTAAATATAAAATCAAAATCTACACTAGGATATTCCTCTTGAAGTTTAATTTTATAACCTCCAATACCATTATAGTTATATTCTGTAAGTGAATATGGACAGTTTACTAATAAAAAATCTAGTATACTTCTCTGATATGAATATGAATTATCAAAGGTTATATAATTTGTTATTTTAGAGTTCATTGCCTCTCCTAAAGATTTACTTTCAATATTAAATTTATAAACAACTTTACCATTATCATTACGATAATAATCAAATAATACATGACATATTTCATGATATAGATTCATATCATCATAACCATCAGAATAATAAATAGTATTTTTTTTAGTATCATAACAACCTGCTACACCTAAACCATATTCTTTTGCAATTTCATTTTTATCCATTAATGTTATATTTAATGATTTAATATTTTCATAAAAAATTCTAAAATCAAAATTAGGTGACTTTTCTTTTATTTTATTTATAACAGTATAAATTTTTTCTTTATTTTCTTTAGAAATTTGATTATTATTATCAATAGCATTATAAAGTTCTTCATCTGAAACTGTTTCATAACCTAAAAATTTATCTAAATCGCTTTTAGAATTTATCTTGTTTTCTGAAACATAAATCTGAGGTTGATTTGCAAGAAGGTCCTCGATCATACTTTTACTTTCATCAATATCTTTTGTATTATACTTAGGTTTACTTTTTACCATCGAGGCTGTAGTAACAGTAATAAGTGCAAGAGCTACAGCAGTTGATTTAATCATTACTTTTTCTTTTAAATTAAATTTTTCTATTTTAAAACTAACAAAATTTTCTTTATTAAATTTATTATTTAAATACAAATAATCCTCATATAAAGGATAATAGTATTTACCATTCTTACTTTCTAAAAATGCTTTATGATTATTTTCTCCTAAAAAGATAGAAAAAACTTTATTATTATAATTTATATCAAATAAATATTTATACATATTATCTACTCTTTTCTTTATTTAAGTAATTATTAAAAATACTATTAAATCTGTTTTTAAAATTCTCATCATAAAAAAGTTTTTCATTTACTTTATTTTGAAAATTAATATCCATTAAATATTTTTCCCACACATAATTAATATATTCTGGATGATTTATTAAATACTTAAAATCTATTAATGGTAAATTAGGATTTTTAAGTCTTTCTTCATAACTATATATTCCATATTTCATATTAAACACCTACTTACAAATATATGGAGTATCAGCATAATTTTCTTTAACATCATTAAGTGATACAGTAGCAAGATACTCTTTAGCAACCTCAGAGTTTAAATCAATCTCCGAAGTTATAATAATTTTTTTATTATCTAAAATTACTTTACAAGATTTATAAGTTTTTTGATCTATTTGTTTACAATTATTTTCATAATATGTTTTTTGTTTATCCATATCATAATCTAAAATATAATCGTATGTTGTTATATCATAATATTTAAGAAGTTTATCACCATTTTTATCAAAGTCATAAGATCTAGAATATGTAACTTTAACTGCATCCCCTTTTTCACCATTTAATGGTTCCTCTTTGGTAGCATAATAAATCTGATCTTTAGTTAATTTATCTTCTCTAATACATTCAAACTTATTTGTGTAAGTAGTATTATTTTTATTACTATCATTATTTTCCTCTTTACCACAACCAAATAAGAATAAAGAGCTTACCATTAATACCATTATCATAACTTTTTTCAACATAATCACCTTAAGACAAGTATAACAAAAACTATACTTTTAATCAATTAATTATTTTTAAAAAGCTATAATTTATGTTATACTTAAATCATATGGAAAATGTGGTTATTAAAAAAAGAAAAAAACTAAATATAAAAAATTTGTGCTTATTAATATTTTTTCTAGTAATGTTAATAGTTTTTTTATTTTCTTTAATTAAGGTAATTATGTGGATTATAGATAATAATAATACAAATGATATTATAAAAAAAGTAGCAAATACTTATGAAATAAATGAAAAAAGTTATGATAATGAAGTCATAATAAATGAAAATGAAAAAGATATATATTTTGATTATATGAAGTTAAAATTTATAGATGTTGATATTAATAAACTTAAGACATTTAATCCAGATACTATTGGATTTATTAAAGTTATGGGAACAAATATTAACTATCCATTTGTACAAACCTTAGATAATGATTATTATTTAAATAGGTCATATGATAAAACATATAATAATGCTGGTTGGATATTTTTAGATTATCGTAATAATGAATTTAATGATAAAAACACTATCATTTATGGCCACGGAAGAATTAATGGAACTATGTTTGGTTCTTTAAAAGATACTTTAAAATCATCTTGGCAAAATAATAAAGATAACTATATAATAAAAATATCCACGGAAAAGGAAAACTCAATATGGCAAATATTTAGTGTATATAAAATTGCTACAACTAGTGATTATTTACAAACTACCTTTAGTGATAATGAATTTGAAAGTTTTATAAATTTAATTAAAGGTAGATCTAGTTATAATTTTGAAACTAATGTTACAAATGAAGATAAAGTGCTTACTCTATCAACTTGTTATAATGATAATGATAAAATGGTTGTTCATGCAAAACTGATTAAATATGTTCAAAAATAAAAAATGATAACTAATATTTACCATTTTTTTAATTTTCTAAATCTTTTAACTGAGTATTTAAGGTACTATATTTACTATCTAAATTGGTTTTTGGTGCTTTTTCTAAAGAGTACCATCCATATTCAAACATAAGCTCAAATAAACTTCTTTGCATATTTGTTATTGCATCATATTGTTTCTTTAAAGTTTTATATAGTGTCTCATTACTAGCCTCAGTTAATGCAATGCTATAATTTTTAGACATTTCTTTAAACGAAGATAATACACTATTTAAATAGTCTTCATCATTTAATTTTATTCCCTTTGGAACAGTTACCATTTTATTTTTAATAGTACTATTATTCATTTGCCTTACCATCCTTTAAAATCGTTAAAATACTTTCCATATTTTGTTTACATATTTTAGTGCATTTATTTAGTATTTTTTTAATATTTGCATCTTTAGTAGTTATATTCGAAGCGCTTTTAAATGCTCCATAATTCCATTTAAACATATCTTCTAGATACATTACATCTTTTGTACTTAACATATTAGGTACGTTTTTATATTCCATTCTATCACCAATATTATTATGGATTATTTTTATATTTTAATACAAAAAAATGCCATATTTCTATGACATTTATTTACTATTCAACATTTTTTAATGATGTAACCATATTAATCTTTTTTAAATTAAAATGGGTTACAATAGTTACAATAATTGTAAAAATAACAGTTATAAATAGTGAATAAAAATAACTTAATGTATATACATGTCTATCAAACATTATGTAATCTGGTTCACATGTAGAAATAATAAAATGACTTAAATAAGAACCAAATAATAAACCTATACCAATACCTAAAATAGTTAATAAAACTGTTTCTCTATTAATATATTTATCTACTTCACTTGGATAAAAACCTAATACTTTTAAAGTAGCTATTTCTCTTTTTCTTTCACTTATATTAATATTTGATAAATTATAAAGTACTACAAAAGCTAAAGATGCTGCCGCAATAATTAATATAGCAACAATAGAGTCGATTGATGAAAGCATATCATTCATAGAATTTTTCATATCATCATTATCTACAATTGTTAATGCATAACCATTACTTATATACTTTTTATCAAATTCTTTAGAATTTTTATCTTCGTCTTTTAAACTAATTAAAATAGAATTAATTTTATAATTATTAAATAAGTTATTATAAGTATTTTTATTTATATATAAATATTGATTGATATAATTTTTTATAATATAAGAAACCTTAATATCATATTTATTATTATCATTATCTAAAAGACTTATTTTATCTCCAACATCAATATCTAATAGTTTTGCTGTTTTTTCACTAATTATACAACTATTATCACTAATATTATCTATTACATTATTTGTTTTTAAATCAATTAATGATATAGACTTAGAAATACTATTAAAATCATCTGGTGTTATCATAGTTACCTCTTGCTCTTCATCATTAAATAAAACTTTAATATTTTGAGTATTAACATTAGTAAAATTTTCTACTTTATCATCATTTAGTAATTCTTTTTCAATGTCTATTTGATTAATACTTTCATTTGTCATAAGTAATTTATCATATTTTATAATGTTATTAAATTGAAAATCTGTTACATCCTTAATTGAATCTTTTAAACCAAATCCCGCTAAAATAAGGGAAGTACAACCTGCTATTCCCAAAACAGTAGTAATAACCCTAGATTTATATCTAAATATATTTCTAATAGTAATTTTATCAGAAAATTTTAGTTTTTTCCAAATAAAGTTAATACGCTCTAATAAGATTTTTTTACCACTTTTTGGAGCTTTTGGTCTCATTAGATTAGCGGGTACTTCTCTTAAATTTTTAATACAAACAATTACTGAAGTACCACATATACATAAAATACATATCCAAAGTCCTAAGGCATTATAGTCACTTTTTAATAAATAAATAAATTTAGGAATAAAAAATATTTTTTTATAAATATTCCAAATAACACTAGGAATCATATATGAACCAAAAATAGCACCAACACTACTTCCTATTGTAGTGGCTAAAAGTGAATAGATTACATATTTTAATGTAATATGAAAACTATTATATCCAAGAGATTTTAAAGTACCATTTTCAACTCTATCCTCTTCGATCATTCTCATCATTGAAATAAGACTTACAAGTACTGATATAGCAAAAAATATTATTGGGAATATATTACCAATTTTTTTAAGATTATCACTAGCATTTATAAGTTCTTTATATGAAGTATTATCAAGCCTATCATAAATATACCATTTGGGTTTAATAAAATTAGATTCATCAATACTTATACCATACATTTCACTTGTTTCAATTATATCAGAGTATAACTCATCATATCGAATATCTTGCTGTTTATCTTTAATTAAATCAATATCTTTTTTTACATTATTAATAAGTTTTTTATATGAATCACTATTAGTTAAGTATTTTTTTGCTCCCTTAACTGTTATATATATATTTGAATAAGCCTCTAAATCAAGAAAACCATTATAAACATAAATATAATAATCAACTTTACCACTACCTAAATTAGAATTTGGTCTTTCTGCAGAAAAATATAAAGGACTTATTACATTTCCCACAATAGAGTATTTTTTACCATCAATAGTAATACTATCTCCAAGTTTTAAATTATTATTTTCAAGTAAAGCATTATCAACTGAAACTTCATTATTATTTTTAGGTAATCTACCCTCTTTTATATAAACATTATTCATTTGACTATTATACTCAATTAATTTAACAACATAATTATTTTCCTCAATTTCTAAGTAAGTATCTTTTTCTTGAATATTAATAGCCAATTCAACATTTTTAATTTTTGAAAGTTTTAATAAATCATCTTCAGTAAGTCCTACATTTGAAATAACACTTATATCATAAACATTATTTTCATCATAAAAATTATCAAGTGTTTTTAACATATCAGGACTTGAGGATTGTATTCCTGCATAAAAGCCTACGCCTAAAAAAGCCATACAAATTAATGATAAAAATCTTTTATAATTATCTTTAATTTTCATAAAAATGTGTTTAAGTAATTTAGTTTTCATATTACCACTCAATATCCTCGATATTCTTAGGTTTATCATTTATAATTACATCACTTACTGTTCCATTTTTAAATTTAATAACTTTATCTGCCATAGGACTAATTGCACTATTATGAGTAATTATAATAACTGTCATTTGTTCATTTCTACATGTATCTTGCAAAAGTTTTAAAATTTGTTTACCAGTTTTATAATCAAGTGCTCCAGTTGGTTCATCACAAAGAAGTAATTTTGGATTTTTACATATTGCCCTTGCTATAGCTACCCTTTGTTGTTCTCCACCAGAAAGTTGAGCAGGGAAATTATTTTTTCTATTTTTTAAACCTACTTTATCTAAAATATCACTAGGATCTAAAGAGTTTTTACATAGTTGAGTTGCTAGTTCAACGTTTTCAATTACAGTCATGTTTTGTATTAAATTATAAAATTGAAATACAAAACCAATATCATTTCTTCGATATTTTATTAATTGTTTTTCGTTTAAATCATTAATTATTTTTCCATCCACGATAACATTACCACTTGTTAGCCTATCCATTCCACCTAAAATATTTAAACAAGTAGTTTTACCAGCACCTGATGGACCTAATATACAAATAAGTTCTCCTTTTTCAATTTCAAAAGAAGTATTATTTAGAGCTTTAATTTCAACTTCGCCCATTTTATATACTTTATTAACTTTTTTAAATTCAATATACGCCATACTCAATCATTCCTTTTTAACTATACTTATATTTTACCAAATAATTGGCAAAAAAACACTATTTTATTTATTTATTCAAAATAAAATGCCATATTTCTATGACATTTTTATTTAATTAGTTTTCTCTTTTTTTAAGAAGTACTGATGCACCTAAAGCATTAACTAATAATATAAGTGCATAAATACTATTATTTGCTGATGTATGAGGTGGTTCAATTGGTTCAATTGGTTCAATAACACCTTGTCCATCAATTTTATAATATACATTAATAATATTTTTGCTTTCATCTTCACTTATTACAAGTGGTAGATTTTCAACAGTTTCTAGAGTGTAATCCTCTTTTACTTTATCAGTATAAGAAGTTATTTTATCACCAAATAATGCAGTACCTTTTTCAGTTAGAGATTCATCTAAAACTCTATTGAAATAATATCTTACTTCATAAGTAAATGTATCTTTTTCATAATATACATCAATAACGCCTTTATTTTTAATAACCTCAGGTATTAATTCAGGATTTGTTTTTTCTAATTTATATCCAACATATTTATTCTCTATATTAATTTTATCTTGATTTACTTGTAAAGTATTTGGTTCAAGTACATGAACAGTTGCTACTTCAACTTGAGTATCATTTGCTACCTTTTTACCATTTTTATAGTATTCAACAGTATAAGATAACTCTTTTGTTTGACTTTCATCAAATACATAATAAACCTTAATTACACCTTTATCATTAATAGAATTTGGTATAGTTTCTGGATTTGTTTTTTCAAATTTATAACCAACATATTTATTAGTTACATTAATTTCACTCTTTTTAACAGTTAAAGTATCACTTTCTAATACTTGTTTAGTTTGCTTAACAACTTGTGTATCATTTTCTACTTTTTTACCATCTTTATAGTATTCAACAGTATAAGATAACTCTTTTGTTTGATTTTCATCAGTTACATAATATACTTTAATTACATTTTCCTCAGATGAAGAAATAACAATTTTTCTTGTAGAAGGATCAGTATTTACAAATGAATAACCCTCTTTAGCATTATTTTTAATACTTTCATCACTTACAGTGATTTCTTTACCTTTAACATCTTTACCAGTTTCAATTAAAGTATTATCAATTTGTCCATCATAGTAATATTCAATTTTGTAATCATATCTTTTTGCAACCCAATATACCTCAGGGTTTTTTGTACTTTTTATAGTCTTTGTAGTACCCTTTGGGTCAGTATATGTTAATTCAAAATCAGCATTTGTTGGATACCAACCATCTTCAGTAATATCATCTTCATTAATTTTTATATTAAATGAGAATGTTTTTCCAGCTTCTGTAATGTCAAATTTTTCGCTAGTATATTTATTACCTTGAGCATCAGTCATTACAAATTTTGCACCAATATTATCAGTTAAAACTGCATCAGTACCAGCATTAGCTTTACCCATTATAGTAGCAATATCGGTAAATTTAGTTACAATGGTTGTAGGATCTGATAAATATACATGATCCGCACCTGAAGCCACTTCACTTAATATTGTACCATTATAGTCATAACCAATAGCAAATACTTCAGCACTTTTTTGAACTGTTTTAGCCATTTCTTTTGTTTTTCTTTCAGTAGTAGCATCCATATATGAACCTGGGCCTTTTGTATAACCATTATCATCATAGTATAATGTTGGTTCTCCATCACTTATAACAACAACATATTTAATGGCATCTTTCTTTATATTTGATGCCGTTAATAATTCATTTGCTTCATAAAGTCCAGCATATAAATTTGTTCCACCATTTGGTGTACCAAAATTTACATTAGAAAAATCCTTATTATCAAAATTTCTTAAAACTTGAGCATCGTTATAGGCATTGTCAAATATTCCTAAAAAACCATCTTTATCAGCAAATGTTACAAGAGCAATATTTGCAGTTGGTATTTTTTCATGTAATGTTTTTGCAAATGTTTTTGCACCATTAACAACGCTTGTCCATTTTTCATCTCTAGAGCAATTATAACTATTACACATAGAATTAGACTTATCAAGAACTACAACAGCATAAACATCTTTTTTATTTGATGTATGAGTTTCAACATCTTTACCTTTTACTTCAAAAGTAACTTTGTAATTACCATTATCATCAATTTTAGATACTGTTTTGTTAATTTGGATATCGCCTTGTTTAACTAAATTACCCTCAGTTACAGTAATACTATTATTACTGATATTATTTCCAAATCTAATATCACCTTTCTGTTCTTTATATTCTGCAAAAACAATAGTTGAAACAGCTAACGCAACAAGAACAATTGCACTAGCAAAAAAATATTTTAGTTTCTTCATAAACCAAAAACCTCCTGATAGTTCCTTATACTACCATACATAACTATGTATGTCAACAATTTTTTCATATTAGTATTATAGGAAAAACAAGAGAAAAATATACAAAAAAATAACCAAATTTTGGAAATTTAGCTATTTTACTTCTTTTGCTATAACAAGCATATATTTTTTAGAATATTTACTATACTCTTTCATATTTGAACATGTTTGCATTATTAAAATTTTATCATTATTATTTACCTCAACTCCGGTATCATAAAATGATTTTCTTTTTAAATTTTGTAAGTGTTTTAAATATTCATCTTTACTTGCATAATTTAAATTCATATAGGACCAATCTGAAATCTCAACAAAAACAGAAAATATTTCATATTTTTTTACTTCTTTAATCGAAGATAAATAAATATATTTATGTTCTTTATAATAATCTTCATCTTTATAATTTTCGATTATCATAATAGGTAAAAAATAACTTGGTGAACTATGTCCAAATATAAGTAATTTATTGCTTTCATCAATATCTACCCTATAATCTAAAAATATTGAACCATTTATATTATAAGTTTTATCTGGTAAATGATTTAAATAATATGAATTATCATTTCCTTGCATTACTACTGTATTAAAATCTGTATTATCAATTGAAATTGTTCCCACCACGTCTTTATTATTATACTTTTCTTTTAAAGAGGTAATTTGCTCTATATATTCCTCTTTCATAACAGGAATAGTATTATTAATATAATATTCATCATACTTTCCTATATTAAAATAAGTTATACCAATGTAGACAGACAAACTAATTAATAATATAACTGGAATAATAACTATTAACTTTTTCATAAAAAAATCTTCCTTTTTCAAGAAAGATTATAACATTTTATTAAGTTAAATACAATTAGCATTTAATTTATAATGTTTATTTATTGGTTACCAACACTTATATATTCTGTAAAATACGTATCTACAGCATCATAAGGAACACACTGAGTACCTGTAGGAGTTCCTTTCTTATAATAAGTTATAGGATTATATACATTAAAGCAATTATCAGTAGCATTGTACCCATAAATTGTATAATAATGTCCAGTAGTTGTTGAAGCTAGACCTGTATTACTTGGAATACTACTTCCAACTTTTGAAGAAACAGATGCAACAACAACATTACCTGATTTTAATGATTTATAAATTTTTTCTGCATATCCAGCACCTGTACTATTTAAAGTACCACCACTATTATCAGTATCAACTTTTAAACCATAGTTATTTAAAAAACTATTCCCATTACTTGCGTAATTACCTTTACCGCCACAAAAATTATCACTACTAAAATCATGAGATGAAGGATTACCATTTAGTCCTTTTTTATACATTAATACATAAGATGCTGCAGCAGTTTCTGTTGCATTATTAGGCGTATATCCAAGTTCACTTTGTATATTTGATTTTAAACTATCTCCTTTGCCTAACATCATAATTGCTTCAGTCATAGCTATTGGACCACATGCACAATCCATATATACAGTAGTCCCATTTACATTAATAGTTTCCTGACTTTGATTAATTGTAACTGCACCAAAATTATTAACAGTAGATTTTTCTTTATTACCTCCATCCATATTAATAGGATTTTCTATTGGTTCTGTTTCAGTAGGAGTATTATTACTAGTTTCTGATGAACCTTTTCCAGAAATAGGGTCAACTTTTGATTCAAGGATTGCATCAACTTTATTTACTATATCAAATGTAGTAGTGTCACCCGCTACCTGGAATGTAGCAGATTTGCTTGAAACTTTAACACCAATTTTTGGAGGAGCTTCATAAACTTCAGTAAATTCTATAGTATAATTTGTTGTAAGTGATGCTTCTTCAGCAAACCTTCTTAAAAATACTTCATAGAACTTCTCTTTATTCATTTTAAGTTCTCCATAAGTACGATAATAACCATAATCAATTGCATCAACCATTGATGCCTCAGAAATTTCCTTAATTAAATAATAATCTTGAGTATTTGTCGATGTAAAGCTTTGGATAAGAAGGAGTACCACAATAATGAATACTCCAAATACCATTAGCCAATATCCCCAATAGGATTCTTTCATTGTTTACTCCCTCCTTACTTCCATGATGGTCCAACATCTGGAATTCCATCGCCATTTATATCTAATGTACTAAATGTATAAATTGTCCAATAATCATTTGTTACTATTAAGTTATCAGTATTGCTAACACCAGGTGCTACATAAGTCTTACTAAATTGTTCTTTTGCTTTAGTACGACCTGCTTTGTTTTTAATGTCTACTTCTCCACCAAATTTACCATCAGCTAAATCATCAACAAATGAAGAGTAACAGAATATATTTGCCATTACACATTTACCAGATTCTCCTTCTTTTTTCCATGTGTAACCATCCGTTTTACAATGATCTTCATCTCTTTCTATTTGATAATCATAGCAAGTCATTGTATCATTATTGTAAGATTCTTGAGATTTATTATATTCACGTATTTTAGTAATCATATCAGTGTCCATAACTACTTTTAATGAATAGTTTTCAACCTTAGGATTTCCAGAAGAAGGTGTTGTTTCCTCTGAAGTAGTATCTTTTGCTCTAGCAGTAATTTCATCAATTGTATCTTTTGCTTTTCTTGCTACTAAAGAATTATTATATACACTTGGATCACTTTCCCAGTTATAACCTTTTGGACGATCATTAGGGAATAGATTTCCTGGACTTATAGGTCTAAAGTCATAATTTGGTTTACTTCCTCCACCTTGAGAACCATCCGGTGTAACAGTACATACTCCAATACATTGAACAGTACAATTTGGACAACAATTGTAATTATTTTCACATTCTTCACCAGGTTGACATCCTACAGCAAGAAGTGCTTCTTCTCTAGAACCCTTTTGCTGACAACTTTCATCATAGTGAGTAGTACTACATACATAGTAACTTTGAGATTTTTCAACACAGTATGGTCCCCCTTGATTTACTGGGCAAAGTCTTTCTTGACATTTATCCCAGTCCTCATTAGGTTTACATTCAGTTTTATAATGTTTGTTACCTGATGCATCAGTACAACTATTTTGATTTACTTCATATGTACATGCATATTCATTTTTGCCAATAGTTTCGCTTGTATTTAATTCTCCACCTTTGGTTTGTTCTTCACCCCTAATTTTTGAAGATAAACTCCTATCTAGAGTACCATAAATTCTACCATTAACTTGAGGTGCATCTGAAGGTGTATAGAATGTACCAAAATTATCTAGTGTTAATTTATAGTAATATGTTCCTGTAGGAGTATTAATACCCACTGGAAGACCATCAACAATATCATAATTTTTAATTTCATGTTCTGGGGTTTCTTCAATTTTAATATCACCATCATCATGACCACTATAATACACTCTTTCTGTTTTATATGTTCCTCTTGAAGATGATATTTTATGTACATAATCTACCTTTGTAATTTTATGATTCGAATTAATTAAATTATTACCTATAGTAACTGTTTCCTCAATACCTTTATCTAAGTCTTCATCTAGAACTGTCCATTGAGACTCAATTTCATATTGTAATGAATTATCACCAGTACATATTTCATATTCATTGTCTATAGTACCATCGCAATACCAAGTTGCAAAGTGACTTTCTTCATCTATATCTTTTATAGAATCACTACTCATACAATATGGTTTTGAATTATTAGATGTTTTTTCATCGGGTTTATATTCAGTACAAAGTCCTGCCTCGACCATCTTTTTAACAGCATAATTATCTGCAACTATTATAGCATCAGGACTATACATAAAGTCACAATTCATTCCATGTTCACAAGACTTTGCTTGAACAGAACTTATCCATTTAGTTGATGATACGCCAGGTTCTGGTTCTCTATAACTATATTGAATACTTGGATTATATTTATATACCATATCCCAGTATGCAACTTCATTTTCTCCATTTCTATCCAAACCCATATTTACATCTGTTGCTAATTGTAAGTTAGGATAATCATGATCAGCAACACAAGAGTTATAATTATCGATTATTTCACGAAGTTCCTTCATTTTATCTTTTAATTTTTGCTTTGCTGCTAAAGCAGCAGTTTTATAACCTTCTTTTTTATCTGCGTAATCTTTTTCTGGTTTAATTTTCCATTCACACTCTCCAGTTAATGAACAACCTTGACATCTTTTTGTATTAGTCCATTCACCAAATTGAGGATTACCATGTGGAGCATCTCCTCCAGTTTTAACATTAATAATCGTCCATTTATCAGATTCTTCCTTAATTTCATAAGTGTAAAAATTCTTACTATGGTCAATCATCTTTTTATAATCGTATGTGCCATTATAACCTGCTTCACTACATTTACCTGTTGAATTTCCATTTTGATCAGTAATAGCCGGACAACTATTCGCATTACATGCAACTGCATCACCTTGTACTAAAGAGAATGTATAATTTTCATAATTCTCTAACCATTCATTATATGTATCAAGTATTTCAGCTTGTTTTTTAACAATATCTTCAGTATATTTTTTATAATCTAATTTAGTTGTATAGCAATCTTGTTGCCCTTTTAGAGAAACACTAATTTGGAAATATCTTCCAGATTCAGTATTTTTCTTATAAGGAACGCCAAATATGTAATCTTCCTTACATTTTACTTCACAATAATCATTTTCAGCAACTTTATTAGCAAATTCAGTATCTACTAATTTATAAAAGTTTCCAGCACTATCTTTACTATTTTTAGAAAGTAAACATTTCTTAATATTATATTTACCACTTTCAGCATTATAAGCCTCTCTAAATTCATATTCGACATTTCCAGTTTCTTTATCAGGTTCTAAACCATCCTCACATATATTTGGAAGTGTTGAAGTTGGATCACAAGTAGTTTCATCACATAAACTTGTATCTAATTCAAATTCATCTTGAATAGGTTCACCCTCTGAAGCTATAAAGAATCTTTGCTGACCTGTTGTATTTCCAGATGCATATAGTACAGCACCTCCATCTTCGTTAGAATATTCATACTTAAATTTAATTTTTACTTCACAGTCCTCTTCTTCACTATCATCATCTGTAACTTCTTGTGAATCATCACTTGAAGGACGTGATACTAAAAATCCTACATAAATTGTTCCATTTCTTTCTTCAAGTAACTTTGATAGGTCAGCACCTTCAGAAATAGGTTCCCAACCTTCTTCAGTGTTTATAAATTCTTTTGAAGCACCAAGAAGTTTTACTTCAGTAGCTTCATTTTGTTTTTCAACCTCAAATCCTAAATATTTAAAATATTCAGAGTCAGAACTTGTGTCTGTAATATTTTTTATATCAATTTTAACAGATACTATTTTCTTTATAATTCCATCAGCTTTTTCTGGTTCAGTTGCAGGGCCTTTTTCAACTTTACTTTCACCAGTTTCACTATTAAACTTTTCATTAGCATAATTCATTGCATCAATTAAAAGTTGTTTAATTCCATCAAAACCGCCACAACTTACAGATGCACCACTACCAGAACCAGAGCCACCAGAACCACCTGGATTAGGATCATCATCACCAGGTTTGGAAGAACCAGTTATTAATTGAAAACAGTTATTTCCAATTTTTTTACAAGTAATTCCTTTACCCTTATTAACCATTGTTTTGCATTCTTTTTCCGAATATTGATTTTTAGCCTTAATACATTTTGTAACCAATTTATAACACTTTGAAAAAAGTGAAACTTTTTGACATTCTGTTCCTTGACCATTCTTTACTCTATCATTACACTCATTTAAAGTATATTCACCTTTTTTTGCATTACATGAAGAACTAGAACCTCCACTAGAACCTTTTCTTTCTAATCTATAACAAATATTACTAGAATTTTTTGTACATGTCCAATCGTGATATTGTTCATTACTGTCTGAATTTTTAATATTTGCTTTATATATACAATCTTTATAGGCTAATTCATTTTGTTCACCGCTACAAGATGAAGCAATCTTACAACCAGTTGTTGATGACCTTTCATTTCCACAATATATACCTTGAGCCTCATTAGGAACGCATTCTTCGCATTTTGCACCATTAAGCTGATACCATTTTCCATCTCTTTCTCTACACTTTAACCCCGCTTTGTCTGAGCATTCAGCCGCTGTATCAAAAGAACAAGTATCAACTATTTTACAGCCGTGCTTTTCAGGAGATTGAAATCTTCCTGTATAACACTCAAAAATATCATTTTTTATTGTTGGACAAATATCAGTTGATGAAGTTGAAGGTATATAACAATTATTTGAATCTAAATGGCAACCTTTGCCTGTTGCATCAGCACATTGTGCAGCAGTAGTATATTTACATTTACCTTCTAACAAATTATATTTTTCAAATCCTAAAAGAGCTAAACTTTTACCACCTTCATCAGCATTTTCTTCATTATCACTACTTTTCTTGCTAGTATTTGATAAAAACTCAGTTAATGTTGAATTAAATGTTGAATCTGATTTCATACAATTAACAGCTGCATCGATTTTTGCTAAATAATCTGCTGTTCCAGTATGAGACCAATTAAGCATACCTTTTGATACAAGAAGTCTTATTGCTAAATGTATTTGTTCCTTATCAGCACCATTTTTCATTAAATATAGAACAGCTAAATCACCTTTAAGTTTTGGCATCATTCTATTTACAACGTAAGATGCACCTTGACCTGCAGCTTTACCTCTATCCATACAATATGCGTCATAAGTTTTTCCTCCACCAGTAACTGTATGAAGTTGATATTGTTCATTAAAACCATATGATGGTGAATGAGTTTGTGAAGCACCTGGTGTTAAGGTAAACTGATCACCAACATTAAGGGCTTCTACATTAACCATTATACATAATAATAAAAATATAAATATTGATTTAATTACTTTTTTCATATTATATCCTTTCTTCTTTTTACTCGAAGGAATACAACTACTCCTCCAACAACAAGTATCGTACATCCAGCCCCTATAAATACTTCTTTATGTTCTTTTATAAAATCTCCTAATTTTTGAAAAAAGTTTTTATTTTTTTCTATTTCATCTTGTTTCTTTTTATCTTCATATTCTTGAAATTTATCCATAAAATCCGTTATTTCCATGTTTTCAAAAGTAACATACTTTTCACAAAGATAAAATTCTGGATTATCTTGGCAAAAACCAAAATCATAGAATTCGTTATATCTTGGAGTTGTCAAATAAAATGTTCTTATTTTTTTCTTTGGACATGTTGTTTCAGTTGAGGGATAAACATCAAATGTAAAAGTATGTGCCTCCATAATATCATTTAAGTCAAAACTTACAACCCCATCTTTAACATCTGAATAACTGAAAGATTTATTGAAGTTTTTACTTTTAACATTAATTGTAAAGTCTTTACTTAAATTTAAAATAGATATTTTAAAATAATTATATCCTTCACACCCTCCTTGTCCATCATTACAAGAAAAAGATGAATCAAACTCTCCTATTTGCTCCTCGTAAATTGCCTTTATTGTGGCAGCCTCACTATTAAGTTTAGCTTGAGTTTCATAACCACACTCCGCATGAACATTTTTTACCAGTAATACCATAACTAGTAAAACAAAAATTTTCTTTACTTTTTTCATAATGCTTAGCACCATCCCTACTATTAAAATATTACCATAATCTAATTTTTTTTTCAATAAAAACTAGTAAGAAAACAAAAAATATGGTAATATTTTAATATAGGAAAGTGATTAAATGAAAAAAATTAAATTAGTTATAAAGGACATTGTAATATTAATGTCAACATTTTTACTTATGTTATTACTTACATATTTATTTTATCCAATTGTTAAAAAAAATATTAAATTTGAACCTGCTATAGAAACATTAATATATTTAATAATATCATTATATTTATTTATAATCTATAGAAAAGAAATTATAAATTACATTAAAGATTTTAGATTAAACTATAAAAAATATATATCTAAAAATTTTGAATTTTTTTTAATATGTATTTTAGCAATGATGATTTTAAATATTATTTTAGTGGAATTTATTGGACAAATGCCTACGAATGAAGAATTAAATAAAAGTTCAATAAAAAATAATTTATTTTTTTCATTTTTACAAGTTTGTATATTTGCTCCTTTTTATGAAGAAGTACTGTTTAGACTAAATTTTAAAAATTTATTTAAAAATAAAATAATTTTTAGTATTTTTACTGGTTTAATATTTGGTTCAATGCATCTTATATCTGCAAAAAGTTTAATAGAAATTCCTTTTATACTTTCATACTCTATAGCCGGATTTGCATTAGGTTATGTATTTTATGATACTAATAATATATTTACTTCGATGTTCTTTCACTTTTTTAATAACTTCTTATCACTTATATTAACTATAATCGGAGAATACTTATGAAAAGGTTAATATGTATAATAATTCTTGTTTTTTTCCTATTTTTTATATATGGAAAATATATAAATACAAAAGGTTTAGAGGTCAAAGAATATGAAATAACTAGTAATAAATTAACTAATGGTTTTGATGGAATTAAAATAGTTCAATTTTCAGATATTCTTTATTATGAAAAAAGTGATATAAAAGAAATTAAAAATTTAGTTAAAAGTATTAATAATGAGAATGCTAATATTATAGTATTTACTGGTGATTTAGTTTTAGATAATACCAACATAACTAATGTAATAAATGAACTTAGTAATATTAAAGCTGATTATAAATATGCCATTTTAGGAGATAAAGATAATGATAATATTAAAAGTAATTTAGAAAGTATTGGTTTTAAAGTACTTGATAAAAACTATGATTATATTTTTAATAAAGATATTAATCCAATTAAAATAATGGATCTAAATAATTTTGATGAAAGTATTCTTACTAATGAAGAAGAAATTACACCATCATTTACAATAGGTCTTTTGCATAAACCAGATGAATTTGAAAAATTAAAAAATTATGATATAGATGTTATTTTCGCAGGTCACTCTTTAGGTGGACAATTAAGATTACCTTTCTGGGGTGCAACCCTAAAAAAAGATGGTGCTAGTGTATATACAAATGATTATTATAACGAAAATAACACAAGGCTTTATGTATCTTTCGGAATTGGTACTAATCCTCCACACATAAGAACATTTAACAAACCTTCGATTAATGTGTATAGATTAAAGAAAATATAAAAAAACATAGTAGTTATAAAAATTCTACTATGTTTATATTTTTCTTTAATTTTTCAATTAAATCTTCTTTTTCATATTTAGAGAATATTGCTATAAAATTACTGTTATCCATTAAGAACATTTCATAAAATTTTAAGAATATATCTTGATAATTAGTAACTCCTAAATCTTTTAAATAAGAAATATTTTCAGTTACTAATTTTTTTTGTTCCTTTAAAAGTTCAATAAACTTTTCTGGAGTATTTTCCATCATATATGCTATATCATCTTTACTAAAACCTATTTTTTCTAAATATTTCATAGACTTAATTCTCCACTATTAGTAAGTTTAAGTTCATTATCAATTGCTTTATAAATACTTACTTTTTCTTCATCCGTTAAATTTTTATTATATGTTAATGTATAATATAATATTTCTCTTTCCTCAGTTACCCCACTTGTAAGAAGTTTAATTAAATTATCAGATTTTGTTCCATCAATCTCATCACTATATCCTAGTGTTATTAAAACATTTTTTAAATGTGCTGTTAAATCTTCGAATCTTGCAAGCATTTCATCATCAAGTCTAATAGTTTGTTCTTTAGAAAGTGCCATTACATATGGATTAACGTCCTCATGTTCAGATGAAGTTACTTCTTGAACTGGAGCTTCAACAACAGGTTCAACTACTGCCTCAACTTGAGTTTCAACTGGCTTTACATCTTTAACAGGATTTTCTACAATTGGTTCAGCTGTTATAGCATTCATAGCCTTTTCAACTTCACTACTTAAATCATCTAATGAAGTATTTGTTTGAGAAACTGTTTCTTCCTTTACAACCTTTTCTTCATTGTTATTAGTAGTTTCAACCTTTATATTATCATCTTTCTCTTTAGTTAAATAATCTACACCATATCTTCTATCAAATTCTTTTTTATTAAATAGTATCTTACTATATTTACCTTTTTCATCTTTTAATGTTTCATTTAAAGACATCACATAACTTAATCTTTGGAAAAGTTCTGTTGAACTAATTCTAGTGGGATCACTAATAAACATATCTAATAAACCCAACTTTTCAGCTTGTTCAACCTGATTTTTTATAAAATCTAAAGGTAATGAAAATATTTTTACTTGTGAAGGTTTAGTAATTGCTATTCCTTTAGAGGTTAAATAACCCACTTTTTCTTTAAGTTCCTCTAAAGTAACTAAATCATCAGAAAAAGAAGCATAAAATTTTGGTATATTAGGATATACTTCTTTTGGTAAATTTAAAGCACTAATTTTATTTACTATATCGTACATAGCTTATTCCTTTCTAATAAGCAATTAATGGAACATTTTTGGCATCTAATCCGCTTTGTTTTAATACATCAATTGCATTATTTAATCCATTTAAATCATATTTAGTTAAAACGCTTGGATTTAAATATATATCTTGAGGCATTTTACCAATACTTGTTAATTTTTCTATTTTTTCTTTCATTTGTTTATCATACATTAATTCAACATTATCTGCAAAAATATCAAGTGAAATATTTAATGATTTAATATATTCAGCATTTGCTTTAATTGTTTCTTCATCGTAATTATTCATTATTTTTTCAAAATCATTACTTGTAAAATCTAAATAATCAAATCCTAAACTTGTTAAAAGACTAATCACATCTTCTTTAGAAACAGTTTTTTCTTCCCCTTTTACAGGTTCAACTATTGCTTCAATTTGATCTTCTTTAACTTCTTTATTTTCGGGAATATTTATATTAAAATCAAAGTTAAAACTAGGTTCTTCTTCATGAAGTGGCGCCTCAACTACAGGAGTTTCTTTATTAATTTCCTCTGTTTTGATTTCTTCTTTTGCCTCTTTAAAAACATCACTTATACTTTTACTTTTTATTCCCTTTAAACTTTTCTCATATTCATAAAGTCCATCTTCAGGGAACATTAATAATTTAGCAGCTTCTCTTTGTTCTTCTTCACTAAAATTAAACTTTTCAAGAAGTGATGTAATTTCATCTCTTGTTATATTTATATTTCCCTCAAGTGCTAAGTCAAAGTATCTATTTAATCTTTCCTGATTAGCAAGAGCTTCATCCTTACGAAGTCCTAATTCCTCTATTTTAGTGGTTGCACTATTCATTTCATCTTCTACGGTAACAAGTTCTTTTTCAGCTTTTTCCTTTTCCATAGAAAATTCCTCTAAAGTTTTAGGAAGTTTTACTTCTAACTCTTTTTTTATTTCTTCTGGGTCAAAAGCAATATTTAATTCTTTTAGAACATTTATAAAATCATCTTTTCTTATAGTTTCTAAAGCACTTTTAAAACTCTCGCCCTCTTTAGCAAGAATATGTCCTTCAGATTCTAGTTTTTCAATTTGACTTGTTAGTTCAGTAGTTCTTTTACTAGTCCTTTCCTTAGTTTTAATAGCCTGGTCTCTTTCTTTGTCCATAGACACTAGTACTACGCTATCTTCTCCTCTTAAATTATATAATTTGTCAAGAAGCATTCTCATTTCAGAATTCAATCTCATTGTCTTCACACCCTTTACTATATATGAATTATAACACAAAAAAAAGGTATATGTAAACTACCTTTTCAATTTTTTATTACTTTTTATAACAAGAATAACGATTACTCCTAAACTTAATGCCATAATGCCAAAGTATAAACCTATGTTATCTAATGTATTTGGATTTATAACATTTTTACTTGCAATTATATAATTACTAAAATGTTTTGTATTAAATGATAAATATTTAATTCCCTCTATTGTAACTATTTCAACATCATATTTTTCAAAATTCCATCATCTTTAATATATAAAACTACTAAATCTTTTACATCACCATCATAGGGAATTAAAATATTTGTTACATCATTAAAATTGCTAATAATTTTATCTAAAATACTTGAATATAATTTTAATGAATAACTATCTATTTTTTTATAACCACTTTTTTCAAATAGTTTTAATCTCATCTTCCTCACCAGGTTTTACTTGTCTTAAAAGTAAAGCACATAAGTAAGATAATTTTTTTAAATTAACACTTATTGAAGTTTAACTATTTCCTTCGATATTTATTAAATATTTATTTGATTCATAAAGCAAATCTGATTCTCTATTTTTAATTTTTATATTATCATTTACATTATTATCAAATAAATCAATTGTATCATCAAAAGGAAATCCAAGTAATTGTAAAGAATATTCATAAACAAAAATAAGAAACTCTGAAATTTATAAGATTAATTTTTTAAAAGCTAAATCTCTTATGAAACCGGATTCAGAATATAATTTATTAAAATACATATGCTACCTTTCTAAGGTATGTGATTTTAAATTTTTTTACATTATAAAAAATTTATTTTTCCGAGCAAATTAAATATAAAAAAAATATTAACCCATGTCTATATTTTTTTTAACATTTATTATATTAAAATCACCAAAATTAATTTTTTTCATATAATACAAAAGAAATAATAAGGAGGTTATTTTGAAAAAAATATTTTATACATTTTTAGTAATTTTACTTTTAGTTTTATGCTTAATTTTCTTTTTACCTAAAAAAGGAAAAAATGATAATATGAATAGTATTAAAATCGCGGAGGTCACTCATTCAGTATTTTATGCTCCCCTTTATGTTGCAATCGATGAGGGCTATTTTAATGAAGAAAATATTGATATTAAACTTATTTTAACACCTGGTGCCGATAAAGTTAGTGCTGCCGTACTTTCTGGTGATGTTCAAATTGGTTTTGCAGGAGCTGAAAGTGCAATTTATGTTTACGAAAAAAATGAAAAAGATTACTTACAAATATTTTCTGGCCTTACAAAAAGAGATGGTCAATTTATATTAGGAAGAAAAGATAAAAAAGATTTTTCACTTAAAGATCTATATGGTAAAGAAATTCTTGTCGGAAGAAGTAGTGGTATGCCCGCTTTAAACTTTCTAAATGCCTTAAAAAATGAAGAAATTGATAAAAATAAAATTAAAATAAACTATAATATTGATTTTGCTTCTTTATCTGGTGCTTTTATAGGAAATACTGGTGACTATGTAAATCTATTTGAACCAACTGCTTTAAAACTTGAAAATGAGGGGTATGGTTATGTTCTTCAGAGTATTGGGCTTCTTTCTGGTGAAATGCCCTACACTACCTTTTATGCTAGAAAAAGTTACATTGAAAATAACAAAGAAATAATTAAATCATTTACAAAAGCCATTAATAAAGGTTTAGAATTTGTTAAAAATAATGATGAAATGAAAATTGCTAAAAGTATATATAAACAATTTCCAGATTTATCATTAAATGATTTAAGTACTATTATAAAAAGATATAAAGATGCTGATTCATTTTTAGATAGTTCTTATATCGAAGAAAAATTACTTATTAACTTAGAAAACTTACTTATAGATAATAATCTTTTAAAGGATTATGTTCCATATAACGATTTAATTATAGAGGTAAAATAAAAAATATAAAATTGTAAAAAAATTTTATATTTTTTTTAAGGTATCATTAAGTATTGAATAAAGATATGTCTCAGTTTCTTTTTTAGTTTTATTTTCAATAAATGATTTATAAATACTTAATTGTTTAACATAATTTTCATCATCAATATTTGAAAGTTTATAATCAATTATTACCATTTTATCTTCATATTCTAAAAGTAAATCGATAATTCCATCATATTCTTTATCTTCATATTTATATATAAATTCATATTCTTTATAAACATTTTTAAAATTATTATCTATCTTTTTAAGTAAAGCTAAAACATATTTATTATTTGCATTTCTAAAATCCTCGGTTTCAAATATTTCGTGTATATGAGTACCATATTCCATTGCATTTACTTCCTCTTTTGTAAGAAGTTTTAATACTTTTTTAGAAACATTACTATGAGTAATTAAATTCGAATCTACTTTTATTTCTTCAACATTTAATAAATCATTATTTTTTTCAAATAAATCTTTTTCTTTTTGAAAATTATAATTTTTAGTTAATGGTACATTATTAATATATTTTATATTGTCCTTTAAAACAAACTTTACTAAAGATATAAAAGTTAAAAATGAATTTAAATCCTCTTTAAAAGAGATATCTTCCATATTATTTGGGATAACCATAATCATTTTTTCTTTTGCTCTAGTAAGGGCTACATAAAATAATCTTATTCTTTCTGATATATCCTCTTTTAAATATTTATCTTTATATATACTTTTTAATATAGTAGGTCCTACTCCATCATCATAAAATGGCAAAATTAATCCTAAATCATAATCAAAGTTAAATATTTTATTTAAATCTTGTTTATTAAATGCTTTATCAAAACCCGCAAAATAACATATTGGAAATTCAAGGCCTTTAGATTTATGAATATTCATAAGTTTAATATTATTTTTTACATTTGTATTAACTGTAAAAGATATGTCTGCATCATTTACAATTAAATCGTTTAAATACTTATTAAATTCTATTATACTTTTTCCTAAAGATGATAAATTATCCGCTAAAGATAAAAGATAATCACATCTTTTAATAACTTTATCAATATCTCCAATTAAAATAGCTTTTTCATAAAAATCAAATTCATCTATTATAGTTTCTATTAATTTTTTACTAGACATTGTATCTAATTTCTTAGCAATATTATCACATTTTTTAAATAAATCACTATTATAATAATTGTTATTTACAAAATAATTTATAAATACTTCATCTTTTTCATTATATAAAAAGCTTCTTAAAATTGAATAAAAATCATATTTAAATTTTTGTTTATAATCTTTATTATAAATACAAACTATTAAATCAATTAAATTTTTTAATACTAAAATATCTTTTTCATTAGTTATTTTTTCATCATAATATATTAAAAGTGGTAAATCTAAATATTCAAATATTTTTTTATATATTTCAAAACCATTTTTTCTATCTATTAATATACAAAAATCATCATATTTGCATGGTCTTAAAGTCTTTGTTTCTTTATCTAAAACTTTATAACCACTTAATAGTTTTTCTTTTATATCACCAGCAATTATAAAGGCTTCATATTCAGTATCACTATATTTTTTATCTTCTTTATTATAAACTAAAACATCTAAATCATCTGTATTAACACTATTTTCAGAGTATACAGTATTACCAAAAACCATTTGATGACTTTCTTTATAATTTGCTCCTCCAAAATCATCATCCATAAGTAAATTAAATATCTTATTAATATTTTCTAATACTTTATCTCTTGAACGAAAGTTTTTAAGCAAATCAATTTTAATTCCTCCATCCTCTTTTGAATATTTATCATATTTATTTTTAAATATCAAAGGATTAGCATTACGAAAACGATATATAGATTGTTTAATATCACCAACCATATAAACATTATTGTTTGAAATTAAATTTACTAATGTTTCTTGTAAATCAGAGGTATCTTGATATTCATCAACCATTATTTCTTTGAATGAGGAAGAAATTTCTTTTTTAGTATTTGGAATTTTAGCAATTTTAATTGCCATCTTTGCAATATCATTAAATTCAAAAGAAGCATATTTTTCTTTATAACTTAATACTTTTTCATCAAGTTCATTAATTATTTTAATAATTGCTTTAGCATAAGTAATAGTTTCTAATAAACAGTTTTTCAAATGATTTTCATCTTTATAAATTAAAATGTTATGTAAACTATCTATTTCTTTTTGAAGTTTTTCTTTAGAAATTTTTAAATCTTCCTCACTATTTTTAGGAAGCGCAGGAACTTTTACATTAGTATAACTTTTGTATTCTTCATAAGTTTTTGCACTTAAAATCGGATTTACTACATTAATTACCTTTTCATAATATTTTTCATCACAGTTATAAGATAAATTATCTAAATATATTTTGATTTTATCAACTTTCTTATTTATTAGTTCATAAAAGTTTTTAACTATACTTTCAATGTTTTTTTCATTATAAAAATTGTTAACATAGTTATTTAAATATTCCTCTTTTTCAGGTAATCTTTCTAATAATTCATTTAATGAAAGAATCTCCCTTCTTAAAGGGGTATCATCTTTAACCGTTAAGTCATTTACCATTTTTAAAAAGTCAGTATCTTTTTGTTCATATAAAGTTTCAAATACTTCGTCTAAAAAAGTAGTTTTTATATTCTTAGCAATTTCATTATCTAAAATACTTATATCTTTAGGAATATTAAGTAAATAATGATATTTTTTTACTATTGATAATGCAAATGAATCAAATGTTGTAATATAACTTCCATCAATAAGATCAAGCTGACTATGCAAGCTTTCATCTTTTGTAATTGCCTCTCTAATACGATCTTTCATTTCCATTGCCGCAGTATTCGTAAATGTTAATATTAAAAGTTCATTAATATTTATACCTTTTTTTAATTTAGTAATAACTCTTTCTGTAAGAACTGCTGTTTTACCAGAACCTGCCCCTGCAGAAACTATAATATTTTTGCCACATTCATTAATTGCTTTTTCTTGGTCAGCAGTCCACGCCATCATTATCCTCCGTTTCTATTATTACTTCATCTTTTATAGACTTATAACATATATCCTTAAATTTACAATACATGCAAGATATATTTTTACCATTATAATTTTTAGGATTAATATCAAAATTAGAGTCCTCAATATTATTAATCACTTTGTCTATTTGTTCATCAACTTTATGGTAAATTTCATCCATTTTTTCATTAGATAAAACTTTACTATAACTATAAAAGTTGCCATCTTTTTTTAGTTTTAAACCCTTAATAACTTTCGATGATTCATAATCTTTATCGAGTTTATTTATAATACTTCCATCTATATTTGAGTAACCAGTAAGTTTTAAAGAATCTTTTTTTCTTTCTAATAATGATTTATTTTCATCATATTTATTATCAAGTAAATATACTTTTTGAATATAAAAACCACATATTAAAGCATCTTTATAATTATTTTTTATTAAATATAAATATATAGGAAGTTGTAAATTTAATCCATAATCAATTAAATCCATTTTAACATCTATATCATAAGTTTTATAATCGACTATTGCATAATATGTTTTATCACGAATAGTTTTATACATTAATTTATCTATAAATCCTTTATATAAAACATCAAGTTTACTTTTTTTATTAACATCAAATTCTTGTTCAAGCATATATTCATTTAATAAAGAATAAGTATTTTGCTCTTTTATAGTTTCAATTGCAAAAATCATATCTTTTTCCATTTTAAATATATAAAACTTTTCTTTTTCAGTAAAAATTCTATTCGAAGAATCCATATATTTAATAATTTCATTATGAACATCTATTTCTTTATCAATTGACAACTCTAAAATATGATGAAAAAGTGATCCTAAAAATGCTGCAAAAGTATCTTCATAAACATCTAGTCTAAGAACATTATTAATAAGGTATTTAAACCCGCATTCATTATAACCTTCCATACTTGAATATGATAATGATAACTTATTTTTAAATATTTTATTCATTAACTCGAAAGGAACTTTTTTATATGTATTATCATACAATTTATAATCTATTTTATAATTATTATATAATGTTTTTAATTCTTCGTTTACTTCACTATATTTATAAAATCTATCAAGTAAAGAGCATAATTTTATTTTATTATATTTATTTGAATAATTTAAAGGTACCCTATCAGTAATAGTTTCCATATTGATTTCATTAATTAATGTTGAGGGTAAAAAAGAACCACTTTCACTTTGAAGTTTATAACTTATAAATAAATTTTTAAGTTTTTGAATATTATAAATTAAATTTTCTTTATCTTTTTTAGCCAGTTCATAAGACTTTTCTAGTCCTAATAGACTTTTTTCCTCATCTAAAAGATAATCTTCATCTTTATAAATAGTTGGATATGTTTTTTGATTAAATCCAAGTAAAAATACAGAATCATCCTCGTTTACGCTATCAAAAGTGGAAAGCTCTACTGCATTATCATATTTTATTTCAGGTAAATATGTATTTTGAAGTAAATAAATAATATCATCCTTTACAGATAATTTATCCTCTATAAATGTAAATTTATTTATTACATTTAATAACTTATTTACTACTTCAGCTGAGTATTTATCCTTAACTTCTTCGATAACTTTAGTTAAATCAGATGTAAAGTTACTAATTAAATATTTACTAGAAAGTGTAAAGTATAAACAAATATTGTCATTTAGATTTACAGGTATATTATACATTTTAAATACTCTTTTTACTATATTTATATACTCATTATCACTTATAATTAGTTTAATTTTATTTATATCTACACCATACTTAACAAGTTTACATATTTGACATGCTATATAATTAACTTCATCATCAATATGTGTAAATCTATATACTTTTTTTGAATATAAAGTTTCATTTTCTTTGTTAACTATTTTAACATTACAAACATTTTTTATATTATCAAGAAGTTTACTTAAAAAGTTATCAATATAACCTAAATTATATATAATTATATCTTTACCTTTTAAACTATTTATAAATAATTCATCAGTTTTTAATAACTTATTTTCTATTAAATCTTTTTTTAAATTAACTAAAAAATCTAATTTATCATTATCATATTTTTTATCACTTACATAGTAAATATTATCAAGATATTCTTTCGCAACCTCAATTTTAACATTATATTTTTTTCTTACATAATAAAGAGTTTTTTCATCATATAAAAAAGTTAGTGCTTTAATAAAATCACTTTTACTTAAAAATTTAATTGGTAATAATTTATCAGATTCATTTAATTTTTTTAATAAATTTTTCTTTTCGTTATTACTGCATACAATTATTGTGTTATTTTTTATTTCTAATATATCCATAAAATAAGTATAGCATAAAAAAATTGATAAAACTACCTAGTCTTATCAAAATTTCCTTCTAAAAATAAATCATAATTTAATTTTTTATTATTTAGTGTTTTTAATTTTTCATATAATGCTGAATATTTAGTACTTTCTAAATGTCTTTCATAGAATGAAAGTTCCTCATTAGAATTACTAATTTTAAGAACTTGTCCATTTTCTGACAAAATTACATCAATAAAATAAATTCTTCCATCTTTTAAATATTTTTCTAGTATATTCGGAGTTTTCTCAGTAATAATAGTTTTACATGTTTTTTCAAATACCAAGGTTTTTCCATTTGAAATTGAATGCATTCTTTTTGTACCAAAACCAATTAGTGATAAATCATAATCACTTAAGGAAATAATATAATTTTTTATATTTTTAATTTGTTTTATTAAATCTTGATTTGTTATTCTAAACTTCTCCATAAAATCATAACTTAAATTTTTTTGTAAAGCCTCAATTATATTTTTATTCGCAAAAAAATTTTTATATTCTGGAAACTGAACTTCCACCATTGACTGTTTTTCTTTTGTTAAGTTAGAAAACAAAAAATAAGTATCAAGTACATCTTTAACTTGAGATGCATACTTTATCGAAGAAGATTTAAAATCACCGTTGTAATGTGGAATATATAAATCACAATTAATATTATCATCTATATGGTCAACAATCACCTCACTAAAATTTAATCTTTCATAATCAAATAAACTTATATTTTTTATTAACAATTTATTTAATTCAAATAGTGGATAATCATAACCAAAAGTTTTTTTAAACTCACTTTTAAAAAGATTAAAATCAGTTGATTTAAAAGTTTTAATAAATTCTACATTTTTATTATATTCATTTAAAAGTATTTGCTTACCTTCATTACTTAAAAAGAATTTAGCAATATTTTGAGCAGGTTTATCATCATGAGTTAATGTTACATAAAAACTCGTTAATGAAGAAGTTTCACTTGTTAAGCCAAGTAAATGAGCAATATTATCTTCCCTTATTTCTAGTACTTCGTAAATATCATGATGCAAACTTTCACTAGGAAGTTTAATATATAAAGTTTTATTTGCAAAGTTATTTTGACACATATTATAATTACGTTCAATTATATCTAATAAATACATAAGTTCTTCTTGAGAAAAAAGATTTTTCTCTTTAGGTATTTCTCTATTTTCTGTCATTTTATTCATTATACTATTTGGAACAACTAATGGTTTTTCACTATCTTTACCATTTATAAAATTTATAAAAAATTCATAATTTTCTGAAAGTAGTATATGCATCCTCGAAGATAATTTACCCTCCATATCTAAATCAATAAGATTAGTAATAAAGCCTATTCTTGAACTATTATCTTTAAAAGTTTCATCAAACGTTCCCAAAATAAATCCTTCAGCTTTTGCATTAGAATAAAAATCTTTTAACTTATCATAAAATGCAACACTTTGCTTAGTTACATCACTTTCATACGCTATCATAAATACCTCTTATTATAAGTTTATCACATTATAGTATTTTTATAAATATTATATTTAATATAAATAGTAAACAAATCTATTTATTTTCATTAATCATTTCATAATGATAAACAATATCTCTATCATAATAGACTATTTTACCACTTGGAAGTAAAAGCATTCTTGAAATGCCAAGGTTATCAACAAAATCAAGGTTATGAGAAACCACAAGCATTGTACCTTCATAAGTTTTAAAAGTATCAGCAATAATAACTTGTGTCATCGGATCTAAATGGTTTGTAGGTTCATCAAGTAAAAGTGTATTTGCTCCCTTTAAAGCAACTTTTGCAAGGGCAACCCTTGATCTTTCACCAGGAGATAAAACCTCAACTTTTTTATAAATATCATCCCCAGAAAATAAAAAACTTCCAAGTATTTTTCTTATTTCAAAATCTCTTAGATTAAACTCTGTAAAATTATCTAATATTGATTTACTATTATCAAGTATCTCGTGTTCTTGAGCATAATAAGAAATTGTAGTTTTATCATTAATTATAATATTTCCCTCGGTTGGAGTAAGAAGCCCCATAATAAGTTTTAATAAAGTAGTTTTACCAATACCGTTTTCTCCAACTACTAAAAGTTTTTCTCCCCTGGTTAAATCAAATGTTAAATTTTGATATAAAAGATTATCTTTTGTATAACCAAATGTTAGATTTTCAACTTTTAAGGGTGTTAAATAACTTTTTTCATTTATTTTAATATTAAATCTTGTATATTTATTTGCTTTTTCAAGTACAACTTTTTCTTTTTGGAGTTTCTCTAATTTTTTAATTCTATCTTTAGCAATATTTGCTTTCTTTTCATTACCTCGAATATATTTATTAATTATACCTTTTAACTTTTCTTCCTCTTTTACTTGTTTTTCATAAAGTCTTTCTTTTGCTTTATCTTTTTCACTTTTTATCTTTAGATATTTTTCATAATTTCCATTATAAAGAAAAACATTTTTCTTTATTTTATCTACATATAAAGTTTTTGTTGTAACTTTATTTAAAAAATCTATGTCATGAGAAATTACAAGTACAAGTCCATGATAATTTTTTATAGTATTTTCAATATAATCTTTTGTATCTAAATCAAGATGATTTGTAGGTTCATCAAGTAAAAGAATTTCTGGCTTTGAATAAAGTAGTCTTGCAAATGCTACTTTTGATTTTTGTCCACCAGAAATATTTTTAAGTTTTAAATCAAGTAGTTTTTCAGAAATATTCATACCCTCGATTATTTTAAGAAGTATGCTTTCTGCATTATATTCATCATAATACTCTAATTTATTTTGATTTTTAGTAATCTTTTTAAAAAGATAATTTAATTTTTTATCATCTTTTTCTACTGCTATTTGTTCATATAAGGAAGTTATATTATCCTTTAGTTTTTGAATTGGTCTTCCTAAAAGTAAATATTCAAAAACAGTTATATCATCATTTGGTATTTCATCAGTAATTACCTGGGGAAGATATCCTATTAAATCTCTATTTTTTACAGTTATTTTCCCAGAGTCTGGCGAAATATTTCCAAGTATTAAATTAAATAAGGTTGATTTACCTGCACCATTTACTCCAACTATGCCAATTTTATCATCATCATTAAAATGAACAGATACATCATTAAATATCTCCTGAAGTCCAAATGACATATATAAATGTTCTATATTCATACTTTTACCTCTTTTGCAAATAGATTATATTAAAAAAAGTGATTTAAGTCAATAAACCACTAATCCATAATTATTAAATGTTCAAGTAATTTTTATCATTAAGAGTTACACTGATTTTCTCATATATTTCCCTTTTTATAGCCTCAAAAGTAGTTTCACCAAATTTAACCATTCCCCAATTAATCTATAAAATGACCAAACATTGCTCTTTTTTCATATTTTTCATTTAATAAATTAAGTGAATTTATAATATTTTGAACAGAGCATTTCTCATATAAATCTTCAGGCACTTTTAAATCACCCTTATTTGAAGTTATATATATTGCAAGAGGATTTTTAAGACCAATAGCATAAGAAAGTTGAACAAGAACATATTCTAAATTATCATTATTTTTTAAAATATCTTTTGCAATAACTCTAGCCATATAAGCACCAGACCTATCAACTTTACTTGGGTCTTTACCAGAAAAAGCTCCTCCGCCTACTGGAGCAAAACCTTGATAAGAATCCACCACAATCTTTCTTCCAGTAAGACCTGCATCTCCAGTAAAACCACCTATTAAAAATTTACCCGTTGGATTTAAAATAAATTTTTCAACTTCAATATTATATTCATTACATATACTTTTGCAAGTATCAATTAATATTTCATCTGTTTTATCTCTTTCTTCTTCAGTATTTTGATAACAAATTACAAAGTCTTTTATTTTAACTAATTTATTATTTTCATAATAACCAGTTATTTGAGCTTTACCATCTGGTAAAAATCTTTTATCTTTTTTTCTAAGTTCATCATAGAAAATAGAAAGTTTCTGAAGTATTACCATAGAGGTAGGAAGATACTCTTTAGTATCACGGCATGCATAACCAAACATCATACCATTATCACCAGCACCATGAACTTTATCATTTGTTCCTAGTGCTATATCAATGCTTTGAACACCAAGATTATTAATTATTTCGTAATTTTCATCATAGCCAACATCATTTAAAACTTTTTTTACTATACTTGAAACATTTACTTTTGCACTACTTGTAACTTCACCAGTTACAAATATTTTACCTTTTCCTCCCATTACTTCAATTCCACATCGTGAGGATTTATCTTCACTTAAATATGCATCTAAAAGTGCATCACTAATTTGGTCACATACTTTATCTGGGTGACCACGAAATACTATTTCGTTACTAAAAATTTTCATTTATACTCCTTTTCTTTTTTCATCTTAAAAGAAAATGCTTAATAAAACTTTCCTCCTTTCATAAAAAAACATCCAAGATAACAATATCTTGAATGATAAAGTTATCTTATAGATCTAGCATTACCACCTAATTTAATAGGTTGGTGTGACTTCAACGGGCTAGTCCCTCCATCACTCTTTATAAGATGTAATTAAATTATAACACTTTGTTTTAGTTAAGTCCAACTTTTTTCTTCATTTGGTTCATTTTTTCATAAGCAAGTTTTCTAGAGTTTTCTTTACCCTTATTTAATATTTCTTCGAGTTTACCAGAACTTATAATATGATTATATTTTTCTTGAATATCACTAATCATCTGTGATGTTAATGATGCAACATACTTTTTAAAATTACCATAACCTGCTGTTTTATATTCATTTGCAATATCCTCTGTAGTTCTTTTAGAAATAACACTTGCAATATTAAGTAAATTTGAAATACCTGGTTTATTTTCTTCATCAAAATAAACTAAATTTTCACTATCTGTAGTTGCTCCCATAATCTTTTTAGTAACCATTTCTGGGCTATCGAATAAAGATATAACACCATTTGGATTTGTTTCAGACTTACTCATTTTTTTGGTAGGATCTTTTAAATCTTTAATCTTAACTCCCTCTTTACTAATTAAAGGCTGTGGAAGTTTAAAAGTTTGGCCATATTTATTATTAAATCTTTCTGCTATGTCACGGGCGATTTCAACATGTTGTTTTTGATCAATACCTACTGGGACAAAATCAGAATCACAATACAAAATATCTGCGGCCATTAAAATTGGATATGTTAAAAGTCCCACAGTAAAGTTTTCTTTGCCTTTAGATTTTTCTTTAAATTGAATCATCCTTGAGGCTTCTCCATAATAAGTGTTGCACTCTAAAATCCATGAAATCATTGGAATATATTCATTATCTGATTGAATATAAACAACTACTTTCTCTGGATCAATTCCACATGCGATATACATTGCAATAAACTTTTTAATTCTATCTCTTAAAGTATTTGGATCTTGATATTCAGTAAGTGCATGAAGATCTGCTACAAAAAGATAGACTTCATTATTTTCATCATTAGAAAGCTCAACCATTTGTGATATTGCTCCAATATAATTGCCTAAAGTAAGTTCTCCTGTTGGTTTTAATCCTGTTAATATTCTTTTTTTCATTTTTATCCCTCTTTCTTAAAAAAAATCTTATCCTCAACAGTTAGGATAAGATTTAAGTTCTTATTAATGCCACCTAAAAAGTGCAATTCATGTACAATTATACATGCTACTTTGTTAACGAAGTTAAGTACTCCGTGCTAGCCTACTACTATTTCGGTAGCCTCTTGAAAGCCCATTTCGTATATTACCCATTTATAACTTTCCACCATCAGTTACTCTCTTTAAAACAAATAATATCTACTTTTCTTTCTCATTGATTTACAAATTAATTGTATAACTATATTTTTTCTTTGTCAATAGATAAAAATTTATATTATAATTCAAATTGAGAATTATAAAGTTTAGCATAAAAGCCATCTTTTTTCATAAGTTCATCGTGAGAACCTTGTTCTATAATATTACCCTCATTCATAACAAGTATTAAATCTGCATTTTTTATTGTTGAAAGTCTGTGGGCAATTATAAATGAGGTTTTATTCTCCATTAATTTATCCATAGCTTTTTGCACAAGTTCTTCGGTTCTTGTATCAACATTTGAAGTCGCTTCATCAAGTATTAAAAGAGGCGCTTTTTCACACATACCTCTTGCAATAGTAAGAAGTTGTTTTTGTCCTGCAGAAATATTATCATTTTCAGATATTACTGTATCATAATTATTTGGAAGTGTTTTAATAAAATGATCTAGTCCAATATATTTACATACACTTTCAATTTCTTTATCAGTAATTTTGGAATTATTATATCTAATATTATCTTTAACAGTTCCTTCGAAAAGCCATGTATCTTGAAGTACCATTGTAAATAAACTATGAACATTTTCTCGTGTTAAATCAGAAATACTTTTACCATCAATAGTTATATCACCATCATGAATATCGTAAAACTTCATAAGTAAATTAACCATTGTAGTTTTACCAGCACCAGTTGGACCAACAATTGCAATCTTTTGGCCTGATTTTACATCTGCAGAGAAATTTTTAATAATTGTTTTGCCATTATCATCATATTTAAATGATACATTTTTAAACTCTATATTACCTTTTACATCATTTTTAAGAAGCTTATCTTTATTTTCTTCTTTAGACATTTCCTCTTCATCTAAAAATTCAAATACTCTTTCTGAAGAAGCTAAAGCTGACTGAATAAAAGTAAACTCTTGAGCAATTGAGGATAGTGGCATTGTAAATAATCTAACATATGTAATAAATGCAATAATAACACCAAATGATATTTTATCATTCATAGTAAGAAGTGCTCCAACTATACATACTGCAACATAACCAAAATTGCCAACAAAACCCATCATTGGATGCATAAGGCCAGATAAGAAACCACTTTTTCTACTGCACTCACTTACTTCATTATTTATTTTATCAAACTTTGTATTTGCATCATCTTGTCCATTATAAACTTTTACAACATTTAATCCTGAATATATTTCTTCAATATGACTGTTAAGTTTACCTAACCCTTCTTGTCTTTTTACAAAATATTTTTGACTTTTTAAAAGAATAATTGCCATAAATACAAAACCTAATAACGATGAAATTATAGCTGTAACACTCATAAGAGCATTAGTTTTAAACATCATTATAATTGAACCTAATAAAAGTGTTACATTACTAGCAAGAGCTGATAATGAATTATTAAGTGTTTGAGCAAAAGTATCAACATCATTTGTTACTCTTGAAAGCACATCACCAGTTTGATGATTATCAAAATATTTAAGTGGTAAAGTATTTATTTTATGTGAAATTCTTCCTCGAAGTTTTCTTGCAAAATTATTTGAAACATGTGTCATTGAAAAAGATTGTAAAAAGTTAAATATTGCACTTACAAAATATATTGTTAAAAGTATAATACAAATATTTTTAATTTTATCAATATTCATTTTAGGTTTAATTACCTTTTGAATACTTTCTGGCATTTCATCAAGTGCTTTATATAAATCATTTGCATTCATATTTTTATTAAGATTTTGTGAAATTTTAGCATACTCTATCTGATCACTTGCATTTATTATTACTCCATCAATTTCAATATCTTTACCAAAAGAAGTAGTGAGGCTTTCATTTAAAATATTTAAATTTTTAGTATTAATAACTAGTCCTTTTTGAATTTCATCAGTTAATTTAGAAAGCCTATTTGGAGCACTAATTGTTAAAGTAGAACCAAAAATTGCTAGAATTAAACTTATGAATATAAGTACTTTAAAAGGTTTTAATTCTAAAATTAATCTTTTTAAAGAACCTTTAAAGTCTTTAGCATTTTCCATTTTTTTATTATGCATTTTCAAGCTCCTTTCTAGAAAGTTGGGAATATGCTATTTCTTTATAAACATCACAATTTTTTAATAACTGTTTATGTGTTCCTATTCCCACTACATTACCATTATCAAGTACAACAATTTTATCAGCATTAAGTATTGTACCTATTCTTTGAGCCACAATTAAAGTTGTTGCATCTTTCACATTTTCTTTTAAAGCTTTTCTTAAAACAGAATCAGTTTTATAATCAAGAGCGGAAAAAGAATCATCAAAAATATATATTTCTGGATCTTTAGCAATTGCTCTTGCAATAGAAAGTCTTTGTTTTTGTCCACCAGAGACATTTGTTCCTCCGGAAGCTATATGTGAATCTATGCCTTTGTCCATTTTAGATACAAAATCATACCCCTGTGCAATTTTAAGTGCTTCCTCAACTTTTTCTTTAGTAATTTTTTTATCAGATTTACCATAAGAGACATTATATTTAACAGTTCCATCAAACATAACAGCTTTTTGAGAAACATAACCAAGTTTATTATGTAAGGATTCAAAAGTATAATCTTTTACATTAACACCATCAATTAAAACTTCTCCATCAGTAGCATCATAAAATCTTGGAACTAAGTTAATAAGTGTACTTTTACCACTACCAGTTGAACCTATAAAAGCAATAGTTTGACCTTTTTCTGCTTTAAAAGAAATATTTTTTAGTAAATATTCATCGGCATCTGGATATTTAAATGAAACATTTTTAAATTCAACAGTACCTGTTTCTTTTGTATCGCCATTAAATAAGCCTTCATTAACTGTTAATTTTTCATCAAGAACTTCGTTAATTCTATTTGCGGACACATTTGCTCGAGGAAGCATCATAAATATCATAGAAAGCATTATAAATGACATAATTATTTGCATTGCATAAGTTGAAAATACAACCATATCACCAAAAAGTGTAAGTTTATCAGCCATTATAGAATTATTAATAAGATTTGCACCGATAAAATAAATACCTAAAGTTAAAGTATACATTACCATTTGCATAACTGGTTCCATTACAGCAAAACATTTTTGGTTAAATAGTTGTGTATTTGTTAAATCATCATTTTCTTTTTGAAATTTATCCTCTTGGAAATCCTCAGCATTAAAAGCACGAACTACTCTTATACCAGTTAAATTTTCTCTTGTTACACGATTAACTTTATCAATCAATTTTTGAACTAAAGAAAATCTAGGTAAAACAATACTTGTTATAATGGCTATCGTTGTAAGAAGGACTAATACGCATACTGCAGTAAGAGCACTCCATTGCCAACTTTTATTAAGTATTTTTAGTATTGCCCATCCTGCAGTCATCGGAGCTTTTATCAAAAGTGATAATCCCATTGATAATACTAATTCAATTTGACTAACATCATTTGTTGTTCTTGTAATTAAACTACTTACAGAAAAATTTTTTACTTCAGCAGTGGCTAAATCCATTGTCTTTGTAAATACTTTTTTACGAATATTTTTTGAAAATGTTGTTGATACATAAGTTAATATATAACTAGTTATTACCGCTCCGACAAGTGAACCAAAAGCACAAAGTAACATATAACCACCATTTTTTAATATTTCACTCATCTTACTGCCTTCGGTTTGAACAAGAACTGTAATATTACTCATATAATCTGGCATTTTAAGTTCTAACCAAACTTCACTAAAAATAATTACAGCACATATTAAAATTAATAAATAATCTTTTTTTCTTAAATTTTTAAATAATTTTCTCATTTCTTTCCTCCTTTAAATTTTCTGTCATTTTAGATAAAACATTTATAAATGTATTTAAATCTTTTTCAGTTATATCCTTAAGACAAATATCCTCGATCTTCTTAATTTTTTCTTTACTACTATTAAAAACTCTTTGAGCATTACTACTTAAAACAATCTTTTTAGTCCTAGTATCAGTATTATCAGTAATTCTTACAATTAAACCATTTTTTTCCATAGTAATTAAAACGCTTGATACTGTAGCTCTTGAAAGTCCTAAAACTTTTTCAAATTCTTTTTGAAGTGCACATTTTTTAGGCCTACTTATAATATATTCCATAATTTGAATTTGAGTAGTAGTTACACTAGGATACTTTGGCATATCTTTAACACCTATACTATTAATTACTAATTGATGAAATATTTTTATATCTTTTAAAACATTATTATCCATAACAACCTCGCATACTCCTTTATGCACTTATTAATTATATCATCATAGTCTATTTTGTCAATGCCCTTACAAAATAAAAAACTCAAAATTTGAGTTTAATTACATTATAGTTTTATAATTTCGTTTAGAATAAAGCACTCTAACAACAATAACTTTTTTATTTTTTGCATCAATTGTATAAAATATATAGTAGTTTTTGATTTTGATTTTCCTATACAATAGTTTTGTATTAGTGAGCGATTTATCTATTGAAGAACTATATGGAAATAATACTAAATCATTTGCAGAGCTAATAATTTTATTAATTAACGAGTATGCAGCTGATTTGTTATTTAAATTATTACTAATATAACCTGCTATTTCTATCATATCCTTTATGGAACTATCAAGAAATTCTAGTTGATACATAATTTAAATCACTCCCTTTATTATTTCTAAAACTTCTTCAGCCTTATAAGTTTTTCCACCATTTAACAACTCATTTTCAGCTTCCTTAATTTTTTCATTAACATATTTTTTATAATCCTTTGTAGATATTTGAAATGGAATCCTTCCCTCTCTTAAAACTGTTTTTATGAATAAATTAATTGCAGTAGAAATATTCATTCCAGTATTATTACAAAAAACTTCAAAATCTTTTTTATCTTTCTCATCAACCCTTACACTTAAAATAGATTCTTTCAACTTTGTCACCTCAATATAATTTTATTACTATTGTATTACACTGTCAATACACAAATAAAAAAACTCAAAAATTGAGTTTAATTACATTGTAAATTACCTTTTTATACTTCTTATAAAATTAGGTTCATAATATTTTTTATTAACTAAAGACTTAGCATCATTTAAAGTAATGATATCTTTACCAATATTTTCAGAAAGTAATTTGTAAAATAAAGTTATAAAATCAACTAAATTTATATCTTTTCCTTTATACATTTCTAATAACTTTTTATTACTTTGAACAAATTCATCAAAATAGTTATCCACTAAAAAGATCATTATTGATTCATTAAACGTATTAACATTTCTTTTTAAAATATCATCTTTATCACTAAAGAAATAATCGTCTGTATCTATAGCATAAAGTTCATTTTTATTTTGCATTAAATTATAAATAAGATCATATATCACAATACCTTCATTAGATATTTTAATTATATCTTTATACATATTTAATATTCCTGTCATAAATTCTAAAAGGTTTATATCAAGAGGATTTGTTTTATATAAATTTTTAGCTTTAATATAATCTGCTATATATCCAACAACATGTCCATTAACAGTTATTACATCAATTGGAAATATAAAATAAGTAAGTTCAATTGAATTAAATTTTAAGACTTCCCCTTTTGAGGGATAATCATATAAAAAAGGTTCATCAAAGCAATGAAAAATTTTTATAACTTTATCAATTTTTGGATTATAATAGCATGTACCGTCTCCTCCTCCACCTGAAAGCCTTCGTATATTTTTTAAAGTGTATCTTAACTTTTCCTTACTTATTTCCATATTATCCTCGACAAGTATGTATACTATCACATAATAATTATACTTGCAAGAAAAAAGAGTAATTATTTTTTCTTTTTACTCTTTTTTGAATCCTCTAAAATATTATATACTTCCTCATCAGTTTCATCCTTCATTTCATTTTTGATTTCTTCTATTTTATCATCTATTTCTTTTACTGTAGGAACATCTTTTTTAACTTTTTTCTTTTTCTTTGATATAGTACATAATAATATTAATGATAAAAGTGTTAAACTAGCAAAAAATATTACGGCATACATAAGCATTTGATTATTTTTTTGAATAATTTTAATATAACTATCATCATATTTTACAGCACTATTATCTTTAGTATCATATAAATATAAACCTTCTTCATTTGTATCAACATTTAATGCTTTAATAATTTTAAATCTATTTGATTTACTAAGTTCTAAACACTCTACAGAAATATTATTAATTGTTACATTACCTTTTTCATATTTATCAATAGTTTTATCCATTTTAAGTGGAAAAAGTGTTATATTACCAAATATAAATTCTGTATATTTTTGATATTTACCATCATTATATATAAATAATGATATATTACCATTTTCATCTTTTAAACCTACTAAAGTAAAATCAGTAATTTGGCTATAAAATGCTGGAATTTCCATTTCATTTATTGTAACTGTTTTTTCAATAAAACTATTAGGTTTTTGTAACATACTTTTTACTTTAACAATAGTAAATTTAGTTTCATCAACTTCAACCTCTATTGGGTTTTTATCAATTACCTCAACATTTAATTTATATGTTTTTTCACTACCATTTTCTGCGACAACAACAATGTTAAATGAATTATTTCCTTGAGTTACTTCAAGTTCTCCTTCTCCATTAACTTTTGCTTTATTATCTTCGACATAAGCTATTACTTTTATTTTAGTAACATCTTCATCAACTTTAACAGTATATTCTAAAGTATCTTTATTAAATACTGGACTAATTTCATAACCTTCAACTTTTATATCTTTTAAATTGTTATTGCTTGATAAACTTGCTTGATATTCAGAATATGTTATTGCTCTAACATTTCTTTTTCCATTAGTTACTTCGAATATACTTTCATCAAAACCAAATACTGTTGAAGCATCTATGTAAAATGATGCATTTCCACTTCTATTTGCCTTAAATGTATAACGATAACTTACCGCTTTAGTTGAATTATTTTGAACTACACCAGCATAATGAAGTCCTACGTCACTAGATACTAAAGAAAATATATTTTTATCATAATTTAAATTATATTCCCAAGAACCTAATGGTGATGATGACGAAATTGTAACGGTAACAGTTATATTATTACCAACGATTATTTGTGATGCTGAAGTATTTACACTAATTGTTGCTCCCGCAGCATTTACCTTTGTTATAAATGTAAATAAAGTAATTATCGCTATAAAATATTTAAATATTTTTTTCATTTATCCTCCTTTTTATTTTATTGTTGTATATCCTAAAATATGCTTTTGAACTATAAGTAAATCTTTAATATCCACTGATCCATCGCTATTTACATCAGCTGCCTTTAAAAAACTACCACTTAAATTAATATATCCCAAAATATGTTTTTGAACTTTTAATAAATCAGCAATATTAATATTTGCATCTCCAGAAGTATCTCCCTTTATAGCAATTGAATAAGTTCTTGTATCATCACCATTTTTAATAGTTATTTCATCACCAGTTGCTAACAGACCACTTTTATTATTATTAAAACTAATTTCTGCTGAAGAACATGATTTTAAGAATAATTCTCTTAATGCCTCAGCTGTATAACCCGCAGTTAAAATAAATGATGATTCACTTACCGGTACTGCCGAAGAAGCAACAATATCATTTACTGATACATTAGCACCCTCTGTTTTAATAATATTTACAATATAATCTTGTACACTTCCATTTTCAGCAGTCACTTTTATTGTTACAACTGTTTTATCTCCAGTTAAATTAATTTCACCAACGCCTTTAATGCTAGCCTTAGAATTAATCACTTCACCTGCAACTAAAACTTTATTAATACCTGAACCTATATAATAATTATATGAAAAATTATCGTGACTAAAACCATTTATAGTTTTACCATTAATAGTTAAATTTTTTAAATGATTATTAGGATTACCTCCATTAGGAAGCATTGAAACATTACTTGGCATGTTATCATAAACAGGAATTACAAATTTATAATTAACTGAATTTAATAAATCCATTTCTTTATAACCATCATATGTTATTGAAGCTTCATTTGCAGCACCTCTTATATTTGTCATATATTGATGTGCATAAGCCGCATATGCTGAATATGAACTTACATTAAATTTTTGAAAATATGAAGTATCTTGCCCTTTTGAAATATAATAATATGTTATAAAATTTGCTCCACCCTTAATAGCATTATCAAGGGAAAGCCAAGGTCTTAAATAACTTGTACCACTTACAGCCCATACAAGTCCATCATATACACCAGTATTTGCACCAATATTATATGGATTATAAACAGGATAATAAGTATTTCCGTTATAAGTTATTGTACTTCCTTTTAAAGAATTACCAGTATAATTACCTCCGGTTTCTTGTTTAATTCTACTCGCTAAATAAATTGCATTAGCATTATACGTTTTACCGGCTTCATATATAACACTAGATTTTTCTTTAATATCTTTTCCATTTAAAATTGCATTAATAGCCTCAACAGTTTGATAACTTTCATCAAAAGATAGTTTTTCAAACATAAATATAAATCTTTCATCTAAAAAGTTTCGAGGATCCATATAATATGCAACTACTTCTTTTGAGGCAGCATACCAATTACTTCCCTCCATTACTTTAAATGTATCAGTTAAATAATCATAACTTCCTGATTCAGTACTAAAATATCCTTGATAATTAGATTGAATAAAACTTTTACCTATAATACTTTCTTTAGAGGTAGCTACATCAAATGGAAGTCCAGTAATATCAGCATTAAATGTCCAATTAGGATGTTTTTCTTTTAAAGAACATAATCCATTCCAATATGTATTTGGAAATCCTAAACTAGCCATTTCTTTTTCACAAGCAGTATTTGCCTCCACTGGAGTATCTTTTTCTTCATATAAAGTTATATAGCTTGCACAAACAAAACCAACATTTTGACCTGAATAATATATTTTATACCAACCATCTGGACAACCTTTTTCATTTGGAAATAATGTTTTTTCTACTAAATCGAATGTTGAACTAACACCGAGTTTTTTTATTGCTCGATAATTAGTACCTGGTCCCTCCCTTAAATTAACATCATTATAATCTACTCTAAGCTTTTCTTTTGCATTTACAGTAGAATATATTAGGATACATGATAAAACAAAAAATATTTTTAAGAACTTTTTCATTTTATCACTACCTTTCTACTCTTTTACATTATATCACAGATTTATATATTTTTTTACAAAAAGTGACAAGTGTTGACATCTTCTTTTTCTATATCCAAATATTTATATCAATTTTTCAGTTTTAAATTATTAGATTTTTATTTTCTTTTTCAAGTTCTTGTAAACTTTTATCTGGTGTTGGTAAATCCTCGGGCATTGTACCACCTAATTCTTTAATTGTATTTCTTACCTTTTTACCAACTTCAAAGTGAACTGAATTTGCAGTATACTCATTATCTACATTATCTCTTTTTAATTTAGCATCTGTTTGAGCTATTCTAAATATATTATCCGCAAGTTCTTCACTTCCCATGTTATCTAAAATATCTTCCCTATATCTTAATTTTTTTCTTTTAAAAATATCATCAGCAGTTTCACCATTATATAATCCTTTATAACCTGCATTATGAAATCTTGCTAAATCTTTTACTCCACTATTAACAGCAGTTTTATTTAAATTATAGTTTCCTTTTCTTGCTTGATTTCTTTGATATATTCTTTTTTCATCTTCGGTTAAACTGTTATATTCCTCTTCTAATAATTCTTGTTTCCTAGTTTGAATAGCAAAATATGTTTGAGCAAGAGCTATGACTTTTTTCCTACTATCACCATTTTGAGCGATAAGATAGCATGCATATCTGGATAGTTTATAAT